>Ga0209700_102947_pt1 | contig 33515 bp, 15 predicted proteins | sample SiratroredBW_FD_187528 | JGI IMG/M metagenome (GOLD analysis project Ga0209700, IMG submission 187528) | Root nodule microbial communities of legume samples collected from California, USA - Siratro red BW (SPAdes) (version 2) | ecosystem: Host-associated > Plants > Roots > Nodule | place: USA...
TTCTGCACCCCCACCTTTTGCGCCTACACCCCAAGCTCTTCATAATCTCAAAAATACCCTTCAGACTAGTGAGGTTACTTCTTACACCCCTATTAATTAGGCTATGCACCTACACTTCTCTAAATTCCGAAACTACCCCTATACCAAAGAATTTCTATTTTTGCATATATGATCTCACCAAAGCCCAAGCTTTAAACTTGGCACCTTACTCAAAGCCCAAGCTTTAAACTTGGCATCGTTTCTCAAAGCCCAAGCTTTAAACTTGGCACCGTTTCTCAAAGCCCAAGCTTTAAACTTGGCACTATTTTCCAAAGCCCAAGCTTTAAACTTGGCACCTTACCCAAAGCCCAGGCTTTAAACCTGGTATTGACGACATTCATTTACCTTACTTTTAAACACAAGCTTTTTCCAAGCTCTCAAAAACTTCAAAATATCAAACTAACCAACAATTCTATTAACCAAAGAACTACGTAACCCTGATTCTCTATCCTTATAGAGATACGTAGGAGCGAGGTCAAATCCTTGTCGGGCTCCCCTTTAAACTAAAAATGTTTTGTTTTGTTATTATTTGCAATTATATTCTTTTGGAAAGGATAAATATTTTAAAAGAAAACTACACTCTTTTATTTTACTTATTTAGTTAAAGGTACCGCCTTAAGGCGGGCGTTGTGGGGGTGCTAACACCTTCCCCACACGTAACCGACTCCCGAACTCTAAATCTGGTTTTGCGAACTTACCTTATCTTGTTTTTTGGTTTTCCATAATGTTTCCTAATAAACTATGGTGGCGACTCCTCTGTTTTAAAAATTAAAATAAAATTGTTTTTGTTCGCCGTCCCCGTCGTGACCCCGGTTGCGACAACATGATGCAAACAAATTTTTATCGTCATGCAAGATGGAATATTAAATTGACATAATCACGTTTCTTATGTCAATAAACAGGTAAATACTCTTTTTATGGATTTTATTTTACTAAACTATATTTTTAAGTAAAATTTACAAATATAGGTAATTCTTTAAAAAATATATACAAATAGATAAAACATGTTTTAATTACACGAGTCCAAAATGAAGAAATCGTATTTTTTATACATTTACACTAATAAAGACGAAGTCATTTTTATTTTTTTTATTTGTATGAAAGTAGTCCATATTTTTCTACTGTTAATATTCTTTATATTTTAATAAGAGGTGCAATACTTCCTTCTAGCTTTCAGAGCCGAGTTAGGTAACACTGAAAACTCTAACGCTTAAGAGTGTGAACACTCTAACTCTAATCCTGACCCACTAGTACAACAAATACCAAATAAACTGCAACATTTGTCACTAAGGACATGTTCATTTTCTTAGTTAAAAATGTAACTAACAATTTTGAATGGAATTGAAAGTTACAAGAAAAGAAAGAATTCAGTTAAAAATGTGAACACACTTGCTACCTACCTATAGTAGAAGGCCACTGCGCTGCACCACAAGAAAAAGGAAAAACGAAAACCTTAACATTAATACCATGCAATATATGAAAGCAGCGTTTCGAAACGTGTCTCCCTACAGCTACGTCTTTTCTCGTTCCTTAAACCCTAACCCTCTCCTTCTCGTATTCCCGTTTCGGAGGCCCGAAACGTTTTACCTTTCACCCCCCGTTTCGTGCTTCTCCTCCTCAATGGCGGAGCCTCCCTCGTCGCTAGAGAAGCAGTTCGACGTGTTTAGAGTTCAGCTCGAAGAATCTGGCACTCTACGGGACCGAATTCGAAGCGTCGTTTCGGAGATTGATTCCTCCACTAGGCTCATCTATGCCACTCTTCTTCTCGTTCACCAGTCTGGCCCCACTCCCGGTACCGCCGAACACACTATGCTCCCCTTCTTTCCTTAACCCTAACTACACTAATATCCTTATCTTTCTTTTTTTGGCTCTTTTGGGCCGATAATGGGTTTGTTTTTTATGGCTCGAGTGCTAAATAGAAAGCTTCAAAACTTAAACCTGCATTAGGCATTTTCTGGTTTCATATAATCGGACTTTTTTGTTATCCATTGCATGTTTGAGATGAATTTTGAGGGTTGAAGTGTGTTATGTTTATTCTTAATATAGAAAGAATGTTGGAATCATAAAGTAGTGTTGCTGAAATCTAGGGTTTAGTTGCTAAAATTTAGGATTATTTAGTTTATGTTTAGATAAACATTTGAATTACTTAGGTAGTGGGGTGGTTATTTTCCTAGTTATATGCCCAAATTTGATATGTTTTTGGTGTCATATATAAGGACATTATCAGTTTGAATGTCCAAGTTTAGAAAAGGAAGCAAACTTTGCTAAGTTTGACAAGGAAGAGGAACTAGTGCTAATGGCACATGCTGAAGTTCAACGTATTGAGGACAACAGGATATGGTTCCTTGATTCTGGTTGTTCGAATCACATGACAGGGAATAAAAGTTGGTTCATTGTATTACATGAAAGCTTCAGAGATATTGTTCGACTGGGAAACAACACGACCATGTCTGTACTTGGAAAAGGATGTGTCAGGTTTGAAGTGGAGGGAATCACTTAAATTGCAAGGCTTATTAAAAGCCATTTGGTTTATGTTTTGAAAAATGGAGTGAAATATCAGTTTCTACTCATACATCAGTGTGATTATTTTATCTACAAAGAATAGAGAAAATTTAGTGTGAATTGAGAATCAAAGTAGTGTGTCATCCCTTTTACAAGCAAATAAAGAAAGGGAAAAGGGGAAAGAGCTATTACGAAAGTAACAGACTAACAAACTGCATAATAACCAGCAAAAAACAGAGTAAAAAATGTTGTAGTAAAATTTATGGTTTAGTTTATTGTAGCAAGGAAATGCGTTCTGTCATTATATCATGGATTTTTGGTTTTTTGGGTTCGAATAGGGCTTTTAGAGAAGGCCAAGTCTCAGGTCCATGTGTTAAAGGAGCAGTATAAGAAACTAGCTGATGTTCTTGGAGAAAGCCCTGGGCAATACCATAGGTGATTGAATTCGGAGGAACTGTTCATCTTTTGTTTATGTTTTTTTTTTTTTTTTTTTTTTTTTTTTTTTTTTTTTTTTTTTTTTTTTTTTTTTTTTTTTTTTTTTTTTGTGTGTGTTTGTAACTCTGTTTTTTTGGTAATGTAGGTATCATGGTGATTGGAGGAGTGAAACACAGACTGTAGTTTCGATGCTTACGTTTATGCACTGGCTAGAGACAGGAAGCCTTCTCGAGCACAAAGAGGCTGAGGAAAAACTTGGGTGTATGTCTCAATACTCTCTACTTACTGGCATATCAGTCAATATTATTTTTTTTCCTTAGGTGTGTATGCACGCATGTTGATGTCATTATATTAATAACTATTTACTAATTGAATACACGATGAACTCCTAATTTTCTAAGCAGCAGGGGATTGAGGATTCAAACTGGTGTCTCTTGTAAAAATAAGCTTCTGCATGCAATGTTGGTAGAATTTCATCGCTGGGCAAAATATTGAAGGACATGGCATGTACCATATTGTAATCCAAACCAGCCTCACAGGGTGAAGGGAAAATAAAAGGAACCTCCTAAAAACCGGCACAATAGGTGGCAGATGGAAACGTTAGGTTAGGTGGCCAATGACAATAATAGGCATTAGCTGTACAGCTTTCACATATTGTTCTGAAGAACACCGTATCATGCATGAAGGCATGTTGCTTTATAGAAGAAATAGCCATTGTTATTTTCACGTAACAATGTCCGACTGAATGGTATTGTTACTTTTACTATATCAAATGTCCTGCAGAATTTGTCAATTGCTACCACCTACTGTTCTAGCATTTTGCATCGATATAATCTAAATCTAAATGAAGGGTGCACTTTACTATGGTGGAGAATGGTAAGATACTGGGTTCTTCCACACAATTTATTATTTATACAGGCACTTAACAGTTATAGAATTGTAAATTACATTGAATTCTTTGCTTTACATTTAAGGGTCTTGCCTTGTGTAAATTTCCATTAACACGGGCTTTTAACATCTAATCAGATAGCGAAGCATCTTTTGGACAGTTAAATTTTCCGACCTTTTGCAATGCTATTTTAAATTATAAGAGGCATTTAACTTAGGATTTAAGTAATCTTGTATGGTTGATAATTTACGGCAATTTTTTTATCTTCTTTATGCACCTTATCGTACATGTCCTTTGTCACTCAGAATAAGTATATATGCAAATTGTGTTGTTTTTGCCTCCCTGTTTTTTTGCCATGATGTCAACTACTTACCACACATTCCTAGTCAGAGATTTAGAAATTCAGTATGGTAATTGTTGTTTTGCAGTGAGTTCAGACTTTGGTCTAGACGTTGAAGACTACTTAATAGGTGAGTCTTCTAAATGTGTACTTGGCTACCATTAATTGTGTAATAATCGTTTCTGGAGATGAATATGATCCTATTGCTCGTTTTCTTGGGCTAGCTTCCTTCAGGGAGCGGTGGTCAATTTAAATATGGTTATAATTTCGAAGAACATGGGTATGGCTGTTAGAATAAGTTGGATTTCCGGGACAAAGGAGCTCAATAACCAAATATGTATGTTAGTGTTATATTTAGTCATTACTCATTTCATTAGTATAGACGATTCTTAATTCTTTTTCCTCATTAAGTCAACCAAAATCTTCCAACCCCATCTTTTGATTTGAGCCATAGGTCTAGTCTTTGTCAATCACATACTATTACATTGCCGATTACGATTTCATAGTTTTGTTGTACGTGTATTGATGCATTTTTTACCATGCAGGTGTCTGCTTTATGTCTAATGAATTGGTAAGAACTCCTTTCCTCTAAACTGTTACGTATCATCTTTAACCATGTTTTATCAAGAGGAATGTAGACAATTGTTTGTATATATGCACCTACCCAAACACAACAGATTATCAAACTTCTGTATGTTTAAGAAAAAAATATCATGACAATTGCACCCTAATTTACAATTTATTTGACATTGCAGCCAAGGTATGTGGTGAATCAAGTGACAGCTGGGGACTACGATTGCCCAAGGAAGGTCTTAAAGTTCTTGACAGACCTCCATGCTGCATTTCGCATGCTTAATCTTCGCAATGATTTTTTGCGCAAGAAGTTTGATGGTATGTTATTACTGGTACCTTCTCCATGCATTTTTTCTTTTCTTTTCTATTATCACCGCACTACCTAATGATAGTACTGTCGTTACATTTTCAATGTTGACACAACTATTTATCATCTTAAAGCGATATTAGTCTACTAACTGTAATGAGTAACAGCATTAACATTACTCTGCCTTGCCTAAATACGTGCACCAAAGTTACTTGCAATGTCTGCATATATTATTTTTCCATAGAGGAGTTGTGTTCACTCATACCAATCTGTCTGGATGATATCTTTCAACCTTTGACTTGGCAGGCATGAAGTATGACCTAAGAAAAGTAGAAGAAGTTTATTATGATGTTAAGATTCGAGGCTTGACACCGAATGGTGAGCCAGTTGGAGACTTGGAGATTAAGGAAACAAAGAACAATCTTTAGTTGTAGAGCTGTTGAGCCAAAGCGAGAACATTACTACATGGAGCTTTACTGACTTCTCAACAATTATGCAGCTTAAAAACTGATAGGCTGGTCTTTCTGTTAGCTGTAACTTGCATTCTATTTTTGATGGTTGATGAAGGCAAGTAAAAGTTCATTAGTAAGAATACAATTGTCTGTATCTGGTGCTGACTCTCAAAACCATTACGAGAACTGGGAAATTGTTTTCACAATGTTCTAAATGGAAAATATAGTACGTTGAAGAATTAATACTTGTGGTGGGTAGAACAGGGGGCCGTCAGTTCAAGTCACCGCGGACTGAAGTTTTTTTTTTAACCTCTCACCGTTTTGTTTACCAATGAACTGAATGAAGTAATTTCCTGCTGTAAAATGATGTTAATTCAGGAATTCAAGGAGGTAATTCGTTGATTTCTTAACAAATAACACAGTATTTACAAGCTTAAGGTGAGGTAGGGGTAACCGGACGAGCGAGACTTTGATTATACTCGTCTTCAATTTCGACGTAAAAATTAACATGTATTTTCGATACTCATTCGAAATTCAGGTTTTACTTTTGTTTTTGTGTATTATGATATTTGTGTCAATGCTTGTTTAAATATTAAATAATTTTTTAGGATGTTATTACTCTAGAAAATATCTTTACGAGAATATGAAATCTCATTTGTACCATAATCCTGAGCTGAGCTCAATACTTCAAACCGTTGAGAGGCAGGTAACCCAAATCGAGAATGACTTCCTAGCAAATCGAGCTCAATAATCACCAGATAATATATATATATATATATATATATATATATATATATATATATATATATATATATATATATATATATATATATATATATATATCAAGTTAATTAGTGTCATAGATCAAATTATTTTTTGTTATAGTATCTTAAAAAATGTTTGGTTTGAAGTTTAATTAAATAAAGGTAATAAATTAAAGTTCATATCAAATTGAAAATTGGACGAAATTTTAAGATTATTTACAAACTGCCTCTGGCTTCTGAAGATCACCTCCTCAAAAGAACACCACAACCACTCCAGTCAACTAAGCAACCCAAACAATGTCCTCTGCTATGTTATGTGCCAGCGCATCTTATGCCAAGTTAACCATGTACAACATATCATCATATGCATATGCATGCTACTTCTATCCACATCATGCATGGACTATATGGCTTGGCATGGTACTTTGCACTTTCAATACTGCTTTCTGGGTTATGTTATAGATATTGTATTTTCTTTTTCAATGGCATCTCCTCCTTCAATTCAATTTTCCCTACCTGTGTCATATCCGATAAAGAAATAATATGACAGCTCATGGCTTATCCTTTCGGACTGCTTCTATGGATTTTTATTTGTTTATTTTTTGCAGTGAAAAGCATAAGTTTTCTTTTTCTTATTTTGTAAAATGCTTTTAGAGTCCCTGAATTCCGATTGCTAGAGTAAGATAATCATTTCATTTTACACAAGAAAATATCGGAATAACATTAATAAACCCACTTAAATTATGCATGAAAATGAGTAAGAGATTGAAGATCTGCTTATTTCACATCAAGAACCAAGTTTTGTCAGTAGAGATAACGAAATTAGTTTTATCACACATCTCGATTACGTTTACTCAATTCTTTCTCACATCAGTTCTATTTAACTTTAAAGCAAAGGAACGCTGTAATACACATCTCATCACATTTAACAATAGTACCCGTTTATTGTACCATATAAATTTTCATATCACTCATAAATGATTGGGTGAGAGGGCCCTGAGAAGATGAAGGACACATGTCTGCAGTTTTATTTACCAATAAATTCAACAAAACTTAGATGTTTTTTACTGTTATTTTCTTTCACCAGAATTGAAATTTAACTTTAATAATCATTCTAATGGAAATTTACACTGAAGAAAAAATAGGATACTAAAGTAAAACCGATTCTAATGGAAAAGATACCAAAAATACATAGAGAGCTGCATATAAATTTTATTGATTTCTACATATAAATTTATTTTCAAAATAACACTTTTTTTTTTTTATTTGTACATCAAAACTTGTAACTGTGTATTGAATTTTTTAAAAATAATTTTCAAATTTGAATCCAATCATAGTGAGAAGAGAACAAGCATGTCATTCTTATGAACAATGTTAGCTTCAAGTATGGATAATGCTGATAATGCAGAACATCTACTTATGTAATTTGAGGTCCAAAATGAGATACAATCTGCTCTTGCCTATAATTCTGTCTTCCATTTTAGGACATTCTGCAAGCCTTATTTCTGACAATCAAGATCTAAAACATTATTTAAAACTCTTATATGTGGAATGACAACTAAAGACTATGGAACCTTTTTTCTCCCAAAGAAAATAGTAGCTATTATGTTTCAAAACCAAGGTTTCCACATACTCAACCGACACTAAATTTTAAATTTCACACACGGTTTTGACATAATCAAATCCCCACAGTAAGTGTACAGAGAGGCATTGCTCCCTAAAAGGAAGCATGGATAGGAATTAATGGAGGGATGTAGGTGGGGGCACTTAGGAAGAAGTAGGAACAAAGTGATAAAGTGGCCTGTAGCACCAGCTCATGTGACAGAAAATGCACGTGGAATGGGAGCAAAGTAAGTCAAATCAAATAATTTCAGTGCACAAAATGGATGGTGATTGCAAGTGTGTTAGTGCTTTAGTAATCAAGTTCCTTGTGGTTCCACTTCTCACTCTATAAACACAAAATATCACTTGCAACTTGAATCTTATCATATCTCAATTTGAACAACTACCTCGTTTAGCCTTGAAGACCCTGTCTTATCAGTGTAGTTATGTTGCACAAGTAGCCATTGGATTTGGGTGAATGGAGAGCTGTTACATCAACAGTTGCACAGATATGATCCATTTCAATTTGCAGTAACAACAATATTGCTCTCTAGAACTCACCACAAATGACCCTCTTAACACAATTAGTGTGAAAACAAGAGATCAAGCAGCATTAGTTATATGATCAAATCTTCTGAAAATTTTACTTTCTTTTATGACAGTTCGTGATTCTTCCTTTTTTCACATGTTTGTTAAGTTTGGTTAATTGACAGGGAAATCTTTATGGAAATAATTGTTTAGGTTCATTGTTGAACTAATCTTCTTGTATTTGAACTTGGTAGGTTGGACTAATATGGTAATGAATGAATAGTATTTCCATTACAAAATTAATTTCACAAAATCCACAAAAAGGCTTTTCCATAACATATACTTGGCACACAATGGTCCCTCTCATATCTGGAAAACTGCTGCAGGTTGTGTTAAATCAAACTTGCTATTATTTTCAAACAACCAAGCACGACCCACTTTTGTCTAGAGTCACAACATGAGTCTCAGTGGTCTCTGAGCATCTCAAACCCATCTTTGCCAATTATTTTTCATAAAAGTGATAAAAGTTATTCTTCATAGAAAATAGTGTTTTCAGTTCCCTTGTAACTTTATAATTATATAATGAGGTAAAATTTTAAGAACTACCCCCACCTTTTCCTCTACATCTCTCAACCAAAATAGAATGACAAAAATCATCTGTCTTGATACAAATTGTTTGGTTCTTTGATTTTCTTCAGTTAATCTTTTTGGTTACACTTTCAGTTTATCTGTATAGCATACTCTCTTATTGCAAAATTATCTCTCTTGGTGAAAATTGTTAACTTTCCTTCCAAGAAAACTTCATGTGCTACAATGATAAGATTAAGATCAATAAAAAGCTGAAACTAGAATCTGAAACCATTGAAAATCAATGAATTTTGTATGAGAAACCGGATTTCGGAATCAAGCCAAACATGTCACATATACCAAGGTCAAATATTTCAGCAGGGTAAAGAACTGTGTGACTCATTCTTTTGTCTGCAACTGTACATGTTTTCTATAGCCCATGTCTTAGAAGAGATATTTTATTCTAATAATCTAATAACAATTTTCTACAACTTTTATACTTATTTATTTCCATTACATATTCATTTTATGACTTATCTGATATCATTTTCTCCTATAACTTCTCTGTCTATAGAAACAGTTATGAGGAAACATAGGATAACTCATTCCTAAATGCGTAAAAGCTAAGTACGGACAATAAAACTCATCTCAAACTCATTTTCTTCAAGGACTGAATAAGTAGCACTTTTGTACGGATAGTACCTCCTTATTCCATGAAAAATGAAAGCCTTGGCCGTTATGTACAAATTCAAGGTTATTCAACACAGGTAGCAGCTGAAACAAGTCCAAATAAGAATAATAAATTTTCATCAATACGTGCTTAGAAAAAAAAAAACAGCTTGAATTGACAGTGAAAATGTCTGAGTAATTCTATATACAGTAAAGAAAATGAGCAAAGGGTGTCTCATTCTGAGATAATGTTTGTGGCTTCTCATGTTTATTTATCTGTGATACAAGGCTAAAATACATAGCAATAATTATACTAGAGTTTATTATTATTTATATAAAGTTTACTAAAATTGCAAAATAAAAAGGAATATAAAATATGGAAATTCAAGAGAAATAAGCGGTTTTGCACTTTACCCAAGAAACTTTATCCCATCCCTCATTCATATCTTATCTTTTCCTACCCAAAGTTGTGGGGTCTGAATGTTAAGAACTTCGAAAGGTCACTCCATCAGGCACCGGCCTTTAAGAATTACAGACAAATACACTGTCCTTACATCTTGGGATTGATATTAATTAAATTAGAACATTGATTACTGTCAAGTGGCATTTATTAGCAAACCTTAAAATATTTTTAATGTTCACAATCTAGGTTGGTTCTAAACTATATTAATAATGTTGCAGACATGTTTGTTACTATTTTTCCAAACTCTTTAGAACTGGTATGTCTGTATTGTCAATGCAATACAGACTTTTTTGTTATTTTTTTACAGCGTTACTGTTTGTTCTCTCTCTTAATCATATAAATTATTTTATCATATATTTCATTTTCTGCTCTTTTCATTTCCCTCCCTCCTATATAAGTTTTATAAAAGAAGTTATACAAATATGATTCCTCATTTTAACTACTAGCATATAGTTGACATTTTGGCCTATTATACTAATTCAAAAGGAATTGTAAGTGTTATTATCCTAATAATACTTATTTTATCATCAAGATCACATAAAACCTAGATTTTCCAATATGTTAACTTGGTTATAAAATTCAAAATATTCTAAAATTAAATTTACAGCTATAAACCAAACACATGTTAACTGATAATACTCTCCATGTAGATGACATATATCTATGTAGTACTTATTTTGACTGTGTTGTAACTGAAATGAGCTCTTATCTATTATTTTCTAAGCTACTAATATGGCCTTGCAAGCTGGTATGCTATAAAGAAGCTACTAACAAGCAAAGTCAGCTATGCATCTGAGACACGCTTTAGAATAATATACATTGGATTTTGATGTATCCAAGTATCTGACACACTTAGAATAATATATATTGGATATTGATGCTTCCCCCATAATTGTATAGGCAAAAGCTACGATGTATCATGTCAACCATTTACTGTGTCTTTGGTTTTTAGCTCAAATAGAACCTAACCGAATATGACACAAGTTACTTGATGCTGCTTATTCTTCCATTTATTGGAGTATTTTTAGATTAGTCTTCTATCTATTAAAAGTTGGATTAGGGAAAGAACAATCTATATCCATAGGTGGTTAGAATAGTAAATGAGTAATTAAATTACTGAAAACAAACATCTATAAATTATCTAGGTAAAAAAACGATTTTATAACAGACAAAAATAAAAAATAAGTATCTGACTTGGAAGGCAAATACACTCCCATAATGTTCTGGAGCATTTGTACTTACCATGCCGCAATTATATAAACCTTTTCATGTTCCGAGTACTCCACGTACTTTTTCTCCCTCTCCCTTTCTCTCTTTCTCTCTCACACACACTATATAGAAGCTTCAAGAGAAGATGAAGGGGAAGTTTCTGAGAGGGTGTCTTAACAAGTGGAAGAAAGTGGGGAGTAGAGTGATCCACTGTGGTGCTTACGATTACTGCTGCGAATGGGAAGTGTGGCCATCCATGCACAATGAAGGAGAATCCGATATTCCGAACGATGTGCCAAAGGGTCACTTGGTTGTGTACGTGGGAGAGCAGCACAAGAGATATGTGATCAAGATCACGTTGCTCAACCACCCTCTCTTCAAGACCTTGCTGGATCAGGCTCAGGATGAGTACGATTTCATTGCAGACTCAAAGCTCTATATTCCTTGCAGTGAGCATCTTTTCCTCACTGTCCTTCGCTGTGCAAGCTCTCCAAATAATGAACGACTCTCTCTCTGTGTCTGAGTCATTATTTAGCTCTAACAACTACCAGGATATATATATGTAGCCATAATCTTATGTTGTAGATTGAGGTTCTTGTTTCATCTGTGTTTTTTCTCTTATCAGGGAACAGCAGAGTTAATTAGCACATTGGCCAAATTAAGGAACGTTTATTAGTTTTCAATATAAGTTAATTACTATCTGTAAGGTCACTTGATCCTTGGATTACATAAGGATGATGAGGATCTCTTGGTAGCATTAAGAAAATGAACTGTCAATAATATTGTGCAGTGTAGCAGAAAACTTGTTATACAACTATTATATACATTATATATATATTAAAGACAATACTCATTTTATGAATTATGTTTTGAAGTACTTACAATTATAGATGTGTGAAGAAAAGTTAAAAGTTTGTGGAGACATGGGTGCCCACAAAAGTCCAAGGTAGATCTGATAATGTACATACATAAATAAATTATTTGTAGTATTTATATTGGGATAAGGATGTGTTTGGAAACTGTTTTAATAGCTTTGTAGAAGTTTCTCAAGTTGCAATACAATAAAAGAAGGAGAAGGAGAGGGGTGGAGGCAAATGCTTTGTATGAATAATTCACATATATTTAAAAGACATTAAATATACAATTGTAAACTAACATGCAACTAAAACATACCGTTGTAGTGACAGAATATGGATCTACCCTTTTTTCCCCTACGAGTTTTAGAAGAAAATAAAGAAAAAAAAATGATATTTTAAAGTTGAAAACAATTTATATAATCTAATTATCTAACTTGTAAAAGTTATCTCATACCAACGTTTTTTTGAAAGATGACTCTTCAAAAGTTGTGTATAAATCAATTATAGTTTGTAAGATTATATATATTCTTCTGAAATGTTTATGAAAAGTTTGTTAAAATATTACTGAAGTAAAGCTTAGTGCGTCATACTATGTAAGCCAAGATAAAAACAAAGATTGTAGTAATTTTCAATGTTCAACTAATAAGAAGAGTTCACGGGTGAACCGATCACACAAATAAATGTTTATAACAAATCAAATAGTTTCATCTTATATTTAAAAATGAATAAACCCTATCTTAGCAAGTTATAACTTTTTATGTGTTAAGTGTTCACTAGAGTACTGCATACAAAATCCAGCATGTCACTCTTTAAAGTAGTCTTTAACAAATGTTAAGGTTAAGATATCGAGTTTAAAACTTGGGTTTATAAAAGGTTTTAAATTTAAGATTTTAGGTGTTAAATAAAATACTAGTTTATAGAATTTTAAAATATGTGAATTAATATTTTTTTTTCCTCATATTTTGACCCGATGGATATGTTCAATGAATCTGCAAAACAAAGTATGTCCAAGTTAAAAAAAAAAATGTGTAATCTAATTGAGGTAGGTGTTTTTTATTGTGACATTGCAGTCTTGATAAGAAGTATGCAGATTGTGAACTAATTCATTTTATAAAATAATAAGTATATTTAAAAAGAATTAATATTAATTTACAAAAATATATTTTCAGTTTATATATATATATATATATATATATATATATTTTAATTTTTTAAAATGTTTTATAAAAATAAAGTTACGAGAATTTTAAAATAAACAATATCTTAAATATGATGATTCACCTGAATAAAAATATATACATATTATAATATTATAATTTATTTATATAAATTTGAATTACTTTTATTTATTTTTAATTTTTGTTTAGAATTTTTTTTACTTGTTAAAAATAAGTAAAAAGGTTTATTAACTTATCAACTAAATAGGACCATTTTAAACCAAAAAATATATAATTTATTTAAAATAGTAAACCTCAATTATTCAGAGTTACCACTTGTGATCCTATGACACCATGTCATACTCTTCTGTCGTTCTTGCAAATGATAGATCCCAAACAGTTTGTAGCAGAAGCATTGGGTCTAACCTAAAGATATTTGCAGAGGTTGACCTAGATTTCTGTCTTCATCATTTGGAGCCATCAAAATCATGGTCAAGCAAAATGTTATTATTTTTCATATCCAAATGCCTTCAACCACTTGGTTTCGATTAACTATGTGGTGTTTCGGATTAAAATTTTGGAAAAATAAATAAATTTAAATGAACTTCATATGCAACTTAAGTTTCAAAGGCAACTCTGATGTAACTTTTAGTTAAAACTTGGTTTAAAAATAAATACAGGTATGCAAAATTATTAAAAAGGAAATGAAATACATTACTAAACTAAATTCAGCAATACAAATATGTTCAAGGCAGATGACCAAAATTTCAAACATAGCTTATATATACCTCTTTTTTTTATCAAAATATAATAATCCATAAACAATATTTAAAAAAATAAAAATTATTTAAGAGGTTTTTTGTTAAATTAACTTCACATATCAAAATAATTACGTTCACAAAACATATTGATTCTACTAATAATAGTTTTATTCATATGTTTATGAAATGTTTTAACATTTGAGTTTTAAGTGGTTTTAATTGATTAAATTATTATTTTAATCAATGAAAATACTTTTTTTTTCTTTTATAAATGTAAAAATATGTCAGTATATTAAAACATATTTTAATTTATTAAAGCGTAACTTAAAATCATAAAAGGATCGAAAATATATTCAAATATTTTTTAACTCAGTCAATTTTTAAATCAAGATTAAAGAAACATTTATATCATCTTCAAAACTATATATTACAATATACAAACTCAAGGTCAATATTTTCAAAACTTACATTGTCATCTATTGGGATTAGAAATATCAAATCTTTAAGTTTGGAAGTATCAAAATTTAAAAGTAAATTTTCTATATCAACAATATACTTATACATGTATTAAAATTAATCAATTTATATCTTATAAAACTTTATAAACAATATGTGTTCCAACAAACATGTGAATTTATTTTCGATAAAAAAATATTATAGTTGATAAATAATACTTTAAATAAAATAAATAACAATTATTTATGTGATTCTTTTTATTTAAACTATTAATTAACTATAATTTTCAATTTAAATATGTTAAATTAACTTCACATATTGAAAATAATTATATCTACAAAACACAAAACACGTCAATTCTACTAATAGTATTTCTTTTGATATATTTATAAAAGTTCAATTTTTTACATATATAAAAACACAAACTTCATTCATCATATCACTGAACACGACTTAAATTTATAAAGTATTTTAGTAAAGTGATTATGTTTTAAACATAAACAAAAAATAATCCACAAGAATTTGCAGTACCTCTTTGAAAAATCTGAAAGAAAGAATAATTATATATATTAAGAAAGTATTATGAAATTTCAAAGTGATATCAAAACCAAAAAATATAGAATAAGAAAGTAAATATACCTTTAAAAGATAAAAGAAGGATGAATATAAATTTAACAAAAAATAAATACACTATAAGTAAAAGTTAAATTATTGACAGAATTTTATTGACGAAACTTTATCTGTTGATAAAACATCACTATCGACGATTTTATTGACGAATATCACCCGTTGTTAAATTTATCAGCATATTTATTCTAAATCTGACGGTAATTATCGACGGACTAAGAAATCCATCAGCAATTACCAACGGATTCAGAAATTCGTCGATAAATTTATATACCATCAATTTACCGACAAATTTTAGATGTTTTCGATAAATTTATCTTGTTGATAATTTTTGTTTTTTTTTTAATGATAGTAAGAAATGTAAATGTAAAGAAATAGTTACTAAAGATAAAATAAAAATCTGCGTAAAGAAAATCATAAAGTGGTTGTCAAAAACACAAACACTAACTTTTCTCATTTCCTTTCTCTAATTCAACATATTAAAAATATATTACACTATATATATATATATATATATATATATATTAAAGTTTGAACTCATTAAAATAAAATATATATATATATATATAATATATATATACATTATATATAGTGTAATATATTTTTAATATGTATATATAAGGTATCTAATTCAACATATTAAGTTTAATGTATATATAAGTATAATTTATATATATAAGTAATTATCCTTAATTTATTAGAAATGTATAATAAATTAAGTTTGAACTCATTAATATTAATATATATATATATATATATATATATATATATAATGTATATATACATTTCTTTTTCTAATTATTATAAAATATATTATAATATATTTCACTAACTATTATATCTAATATATAATTTATGTTTTATATATAAATCAGTGTCATATTGTTTAAAATTGAGGTCAAAGTCAATTTAAATATATTTTTTTTTTAACTTTATAACATGCATTTTAAGAATAAGATCGTGACTAAATTTCAAATTATAAAGTAAACTATATATATAAATATTTGATCTTAACAATAGATATAGATTTGTGGGATAGTCTATCTATTAGTTTGTAGACTAGTTTCTATAAACTAAAATAAATTAAAAATGTTTCAAAAGTTTTTTATATTTTACTTTAATACTAAATTTGAATATCTTATATAAACAATAATTTGTTATAAGTGTAATAATTACACAAAAATAATTTATTATTTATTACAAATAAATAAAAATATATATAAAAAAAACCTATAGTTATAAATAATAAAAATATTTATTATTTTTTCTATTATATCTCTCTTCTTATTTAAAATATAATACAACTCAACATATTATTATAAAATATATCAAACTAAGCTTACAAAATTTTAAAAATACCATAAATCTTGTTGGTCTTATCTTTACTTTTAGTTAAAATAAATTTTATTATAAATCAGTTTAGTATTAATTTTATCTTTAGTTAGTATTAGTTTTTATCTCTATTATTAGTTAAAATAAATTTTATTATAAATGTAATGCATTCAACATTCTTGGATGGTGTACACGTAGAACACATATGTATGGATACTGTCTCAAATCGCACGTTCATCTTGGCTAGCTCGATTATATCTACATACTATATTCCATTTCATGTTTGATGTCTTCTCAAAAACCTCATAAACATTTTCTTTCTTGAGGGAAAAGACTGTTGAACTAATAATCACGCTGATTCTTTTGGACACCAACACTATAATGGTATTGGGAGAACCATTAAACACAAACACATTTTGGTCTGCCACACCACACCATAGAACTAGAACTGTTGCTCAAGCGCTGCCCCCTTTCCCCTTTTTTTCTGATAAAATTTGAAAACTCCTATGGTCATTCCTTTGTTCTTAAAGCTGTATCCATGTTCTTCCTTCAAATTTGCTTTTGAAAAGTGTTCTCCTTAGGATTTCATGGACACACACAATTAATAAGGTATTCTCAAAAGAGGATAAAACAAATACAAGTAACCATGTAGTTTTTTCCATTTAGTTGAAGTGTTAATGTAATGAAAAGAAAGTAAGGTTCACTTCTTGCAGCATTACAAAAGAGGGCAAGAGATCTAGCAAGTGCATTTAGGTTATATCAAAACAGTAGAATGGCCCTATTTGTAGGTCAATTCCCCTCCCTCGAAATGGCCCTCTTTGTAGGTCAATTCTGAAGCTCTGGTTCAAAAACAGCATATCATGTCCCCGGGCTGGAAGGAGTAGACTATCAGAAAAGACCAAATAAGCTAATTAAGTGAAATCATATAAAAACTGGAATCCTAAGACTGCTGTTTGCACTTATTTTTCATGAAGAATAGCATGATGTATTGATAGTAATGGGATTGTTATAGGCAATAGTTGAGGAGGCGAACCATTCAGAGAACTTTCGTTTTACAAGAGTAAACCTCAACATGCTGCCTAGGGAAACTACCCTCGAAAAGAGTTTATTTAGTAAATCATCGAAACTCAAGCATCTCCACTTTGATTTTACGTTTCGTTGTTCTCAATGACAATACTGTCAACAATGTTATATCTGTTCTGTTAGAAGAACCGGAATCCTATCAGTCACAAACGACCAGGAGGAAGAGTACAATTCAAAAAATTGCAACCTAGTTGCTTTTACAAAGAGTTTATATCGCAAATCATCTTCAGATAAATCACATTTCATCTAATAAAACATTTATACATAAAAAATTCACATTCCTCGACGCTAGTCAAAAGGAAAGGGTTGTGAATTCAGAAAAATGAACATAAAGCAAACATACAAATCACCAGACGGAAAACATCAACTATTTACGCTGACCATTAAGCATCAGTCTAGCAGAAGTAAACACAAAGCTCTTCAAGAATTAATTAAACACTTAGAATGCCCCTTGATGTAGCCCTGTTTTGTTATCAGCCAAAATTTTCCTCTCATTCAAACTTAGTCTAGTAACCCATGATGCAAAACAAGGTTTATGAACTTTCTACAAGATGATTATATACATACAGCAAATGTGAAGGCTTGTTTATGAAAAGGATTTGATAATCATACAGACCAAAAAGTTAATTTAGCATGAACAGCTTCTTGGAGAATTTCTAAAAGGGGCGGCACAATGCACAACTCAAACTAATCATTTTCCCTGTTCTATCTAGCAGATTAAAGTGCTTTTCATTGTTTCTAGAGGATGTCCAAGTCATGCCACCAAATCTCCCTAATGGATGGAGCATAACTCCAAACAAACAGAAGGCTATGAAGTTACTTTTGACATCACAACATAACCCCAAGTTGCATGAAGAAAAATCATTACCATTCTTCATTTCCCAAACCCTGTAATCTGTGACTATCATCACCAACACATATTTGAGTGAACTAATTCAACAATTCCATGAATAATATACATAAGAACTACCCTCATTCAGAATATACACGAGAAGTATACCAGCCTTCCGGTGAAGTACACATTCTAACATCGCTGGTGACAAAACTAGAGAATGGCGGCAACAGCCAACAGCGACGTGAAACGTGGGAGACACAAAGAACCTTTGAAACATTGCTGCTGCTACTTGTGCATCACAATAAGAAAAAAGAAAGAAAAAACCACATTCATCCATCCAAATTGAACCACCCTCAAGTATCATCTGAGACCTTCAACCAAACCCTCTAATTCCCTCTGTCCAAACCTCCTACCATGAAGATCGGCGTCCCTACACCTTGCCGCAAAGTAAAACAAAAGCCAGGTAACCATGAAGTAAACCTCCATGGTGGACTGAAACATCTTGGCGAAGGACCTCCCGCAAACCCGGCCCAAACCCCACCTGACAAAGGACCCACAAAGTATAGCCTCCAAGCACTTAACTTGAATAGCCTGGTTGAGCATGGTAGATATCAAATAGCACCCTTCCTTCACAATTTCCCTCCCACTCTTCCTTGAGTCCACAATGGCAACCCAAGCATCCACAGAGAATATAAAAGCCACAAAAGTATCCACCAGAAACCAAGTAAACAAGAACCCAGAAATCTCTTTCTCAAAGCCCCTAACCCAAGGAGACATAACAGAGAAGGGCATCAATTTCAACCTCACAAAGAGCTTGAAAAACGAGTACTGATCCTCAATTTCTCCGAAGTACCACAACCCCAGAAGCTGAGTCAACGCGTCCCTCACAGCCCATCGCATCAGAATAAACCCCGAAAGCCTCTTCAGACCTAATCTTGAACCATCCCAAATCAAAGCCGTAACGGAGCTAAACCTCCCCAACAGATCGTTCACAACCGAAACGAAAACAACACCCAACACCCAAGAATACGTCACGAGAAAAACCAGAATCACCCATCCGTAAGCGACGGAGAGGAAACTCACCAGAAAGAACAGCGCCGTCGCGTCCCGGCGACCCACCTCGATCCCCTTCACGAAAAATTGCAAATCCACGCCCTCCTTCCTCTCCGCGTTCTCGTTCAGCTTCTCCTCCTCGTTGTCACTGCCATCCTCGTCGCGAGGCGTTCGCGACGACAGAGAGGACAATTCTTGGGTGCTGAAGGTGGTTCCCGAGCGGATGACTTGGGAAACCCTAACTCCGTCGTCGGCGAGGAGATCGGAGAAGGCGGAGGTGGGGGGGAAGGGGAAGAGGGCAAGAAGGGTGGCGTTGGCGGGGGACTTGGGGATGGAGCCGAAGAGGGAGCGGTCGTCGTCGTCGTCGCCGGAGAAGAAGTCATCGTCTAGGGTTCCGACGCGCGTGAGGTGGAGGAAGGGGCGGCGTCGGTGGCGGAGGGCGTGGTTGGCGGCGGTGGAGGGGAGGTCATGGCCGTGGTCGTGATGGTGGGCGTTGCCGGCGAGGTCGAGGCGGGAGAGGAGGGCGCGGAGGGAAGGGTCGCGGTCGATGAAGGAGGTGACATGGGCGGTGCCTGTCTCAACGAGGGTTCGGAAAGAGAGGGTTAGGAGAGAGAGGAAAAGGAATGTGACGAAATTGGATGAGAACGATGACAAAGATTCCTTCAATAGATGCGAGGTGGAGCGAAGGTGGCGCAGCCGTGGGTGGTGGTCGCTCATGGCGATTCACGGAATGCCTCCGATTTGTTTTGTCAGTTAGTTTCTTTGTGATTTCTTGCGATTTTCTTTGAACAAGAAAAGCTAAGCGAAGAAGATGGTGGTGGCTGCCTGGCTGTGAGTCTGGGACTTTCCCTCACGCGCTTGGGTAGGGCCGTGCATTCAACGCTCTAGACTCTGAGCTGAGATGAAATTATGAAAATGAAAACCTGAGTCGTAGGAGCTCTTCGATTTGGGCTTCCACTTCACAACCCTTTACTTTTCCAGGATAAAACAAAACCATTAAAATGATACTATACTACCCCTTTTGCAATAAATTCTTTATCTCTTTTAAACTATTTAACTTATATAAAGCAAATTGGATTTTGACTGACCTATTTGATTGCCAAAATAAAACTATTTTCTGCGTTGATTTAATTTTTATTTTTTATCGATAAAATTGAATCCAGCTGAATCATGTTTTTTTTTTTTTTTTTTTTGTATATTTATGTTGTTTTTCTATTACACTTTCGTTCAAATTTAATTGTTTTCATGTGGGTAAAGATTTGGATAACATGTTATTTGTAAGAATGGATGTAAAATTAAGTGATTGTAACATTTTATTGGATATCCATTCCTTTTACTAACTATTAAAATAAAGATAAAGAGCGCTGATATTTTGAGAAAGAATCCTCATATTGTTAACCTGTAATGTGTATTTTTATTTCTCGTTTTTTTTTTCTTATTTCTTATAATATGAATAATATAATAATTAAATATTATATATGAAAACTTTGAAAAATACACTAAAAATATAAAAATATTTTTATATTAAGTAAGAATTGCATGAATATTTACTTTATTAATAATAATATTTTTATTTTTTAATTTAAACCATTTAATTGATATTTATTTATAAAAAATACTTCAATAATTTTATTTCAATTTTACTATTAATTGTTTAGATATTTTTTTACAAATAAAAAATATAAACTTTAATTCAAATAACAAGTATATAATATTTTTCCAATTTAAATCTATTATGAAAATAAAAATAAAATAATTTATTATTTTTATATTATCTTTTCATCTTAATTTTAAATTAATTAATAATTATAAATGCTACATAAGAGTTATAATATTTACAATTCCATCTAATTTATCTATCATTTCAATATTTAAATTTCTTTATAAACTTTACCATATTTTTACTATAATTTTAAATTTACATATTTACATATTTATCCTTCATCGTATATACACTATCATTTGTCACACTGTTAGATATCATAATTGTCAGATGCGTGTCATTTAATATTCACTTGTCAAAGTATTTTTTTTAAATAAAAAAATTTTTAAAAAAACAAACAATATGTATATTGATGGTAAAATTTGTATCATATATGATAATTTTGTTGATTTTATAAATTGATAAAATTTGATAATTTATTTCAAATATATTATCATAAAATAAGAAAATTTTTTGAGGTTATTTTAAATGAATAATTAATTTTTTAATCAGATTAAATATTTAGAAAGAGAAAAAAATGGATACCCTATAGTCATTTTACTTAACTCAGACCAAATTATGTCAAATGAAAAGTACATGTGATTATTTAAAAAACAAAAAACTAAACTATCATCGAAACGGCTTGGTGTCTTTTGAAATCAAAATGCAGTTTTTTAAGGTTAATTTAGATTTCGAAATAGATTGAACACTGAATAGCTATAAAAATAATGACCATAAAATAGTAACTCAAGCTCTGGCATTTACTTAATTTCCTGGCTAAACAAAATATATTTTTTTTCTGATAGTTCTACTAATTAGGGTATGTTGTTTGGAGTGTTGTGGTGATTATTTGAACGACCCTTTTACGTGCAAAAGTAAAAGCATTGGTAGCAAAAGAAAAGGAGTAGGAATTATTGAAAGTACGTATAAATAAATGCATGATAAATAGTTTAAGAAAAGTGATAGCAAAACAGGCTTGCTTACAGCTTATTAGTGATTAAAATTGATTAAAACTACAGAATTTTAAAGACCATTAAAAGAATTGTACGATAACATTTTACAAAAACTTAATTAGGGAAAAGTGTGTTGGATTAGGATGTTATAGCGATCCAGCTGCATAAAGCTGTCCTTGCTCGAAGCAAGCCGTGTTAGCAGAAGAGAACCAATCAATTGGTAATTTGGTCTAAGCAAAGACATAATCGCCCGTTACACCATCATCAAATACTTCCTGACCTTTTTGTCTCATTCTTGTCCCATAAATTATGTCCATATTAAAAGCATGACATTGTATACAATTTTCAAACCAAAATTATTGGCAGAAAAATATAATTACTTTGAATTATAAACATAATAAATTGTTTTGACAGTTTACACTATGAGAATGGCAGGGAGAGAGAGGAACGAAAGAGAAGGGATAGAAAATATAAAGCTTTCATTATACTCTGCAGAAATAAAATAGAAATGTAATATATAGACTCACTGTCTAAGCATGTGTCTATACATAATCACTTAACATCTCTTAATTAATGGTAAGATTATCAATTACTATAAGTTTATTCTTTTAAAAAAAATACAAAAAGTGGCACCGAAAACAGTTTTGATGAGCAAGTTTGCAACTCAGAAGATGTTTGCAACTCAGAGGTAGGAAGATGAACTAATTTTAAATGCTTTTGCTGGACACGGTCTCGTACAAAAATGAAGATTAAGTTATAGGAAAATGAAGATTAAGTTTACAAACAAGATTTGGATAAGAAACAAAATCTGATGGTTGTTGCATGTAGTCACTTTCTTCAATAGTTTCATGGAGAAATGCATTATCAATATCAATTTGGTGAGTAGGCCATTTAAGAGATAGAGCTTTGGTGAGCAGAATACATAGTCGTAGGTTTGACAACGGGACAAAATGTATCATTGTAATCTAATCACTTGGGTTGGAGATCTCATATCGACTAAAGATAATATCGACCAAAGATAATATCGACTAGAGATAAGACCTTTCAATAATTTATAATATAAGTCCAAATCTTACTTTACAAGTCAATTTTATAAGGTTAAGTTAGGTTTAACTTTCACTTCTTGAGATGTTATCAGAGTCTATTCTAACACGCTTCTTGAACAATTTGCTATCACGCCACTATCGACCACCCTTAAACAATATAGTCCTACGCTCGAGTTGTTAGTCTCAACATAAGATTTAAATTTCACTTATTAAGAAATTCGTGATTAGTGATCTTGAAGAATACCAAAACATTAAACTTGTTTTTAAACACCCACCTGCACCCAACCAAGGTTACACCAGGAGGAAGTGTCGCTAGAGACCATATGTGATTCTTCAGAAGAGCATCGTATTCAGACTTCATAGCTGGAAATCATTTTGGACTCTTCATGGGTTGTATGTACGTAGTCGGTTCAACAGTATTAGGTGAAGACGTAACTTGGAAAGCCTTTGGTTTGAAAACTCCCGCTTTAGCACGAGTCACCATAGGATGAAGATTTGTTGACACTGTGTGTTGAGTAGAGGAAGCTACATTTAAAGGAGAAATAGGAAAAACAGTATGATCTGATGGAGTTGTATCATTTTGATGAATAGTAGAAAATTGAATATCATGATTTGATTTATTATTATTAGTATTTGGAGAATTATAAGTTGTAGAAGCAGGACTAGAATGATATAGGGATCAATAATAGTGAGCAATGAAGGATTAAATATAAAACATCAATGTTATGTATTGGAACGAAAGAATTATTGGTCAAAGAATAAGGAAATTTTCATTGAAAAGCACATGCAAATGCTGAGAGATATGTGTTTTTCCAGTTAAAGACATACATATATAACCTCTATGATTTGAATTGTATCCCAAAAATAAACATATAGAAGAGTGAAAATTAAAGGTCTTAATAATAGATAACAAGCAGACCCAAATATTTTAATCAGATTATAATTACGTTGTCTTTGAAACATAAGTCCATATGGACTGTGATTATCAAGCACGGGAGTTGGCAAAGCATTTATAATGGTAACCCCAGTCATAAAGGCTTCTCCCCACAACTTTAAAGGTAAAGATGATCCGGCTAAAAGAGTTAAGTCAGTTTCATTTATGTGCCTATATTTACGTTTAATTGGACCATTTTGTTCATGAGTGTGAGGAGAAATCAACCTATGATGAATTCCATGTTCATTTAGGAAAGGAGTTATAGCTAAAACTATTTAGCATTATCAGATTGCACATTACATATTTTAAAACCAGTTTGATTTTTAAAAACTTTCTTAAACTTGATCAAAGCTTGAGATTTAGAATTTAAACGATAAAACCACGTATACTTTGAGTATGCATCAAGAAAAGCAATATAGTAATGAAAACCATCAGAAGCAGCTCCGGGAGAAGAAAGTCCCTGTATATTCTTAAAATCAGCTCTAAGGGTCTGCTTCAGAAGAATGAAAAGGTAACTCATGCATTTTTGCAATAGCACAAGTATCACAAAAAAATAGGTTGTTTACCACAAATAATATTACACAGCTGCAAGACTTTATTAACAATATTATTCGAGGCATGTCCGAGACGATAGTGCCATATCTGATATTGAGTTAGCACAATTTTCACATAATTATATGCAGAACAATTGATGTTTTGATGAAAAGAGATAAAAACAGAGTTCATCTTTAACTTGTTCTTGTAGAACTATCTGCTTGGTGTCTTGTGTTTTAACAAAACAGTGGTTAGCATGAAACTCAAAATGAACATTGTTGTCCTTGGCAGATTTCGAGGCACTCAATATTTTTTTTTGTAATATTAGAAACATGAAGAAGTTGATTTAAATAGATGACAGTATTGGTGAAAGGAACATTATACTTAACATTACCAACATGAACTATTGGCATACATTGTCCATTACCTAGTTTGAAAACATCATTGGCATGATAGACGATTTTCTTTGAAAAAGTATTGGTATCATTTGTAACGTGGTGAGTTGCACTGTTATCGGGATATCGGGATACCGTAGTAGATCTGAAAGAGTTGATGGAGTTCCCAACAATGAAGATTCATTGTCTTCATTGGAAAAGGCACAGAGTTGTGATGTATTAGCATTTATAGAAGAATTATCCGAACAATGCTAGAAATTAATACTTCTAATGGTAACAAATATTTGTTGCTCCCAGAAAAGAAAATTACCATAATCTAGTTTTAGAGTAACTGGAGTAGTGAAAGTGTGAAGATAGAAAAAAGACGAGGAAGAGAAAATATTTTCTTGGGTTTCGACAGTAACGGATGTTTTACATGAGGAATAGAATAGGGGTGTAAAGTCCTTTATCCATGCCTGTGCGTATACATAATAATCACTTAACATACCCTTCGGAGACATTGTACTCGTTATTGAATTAAAATACTTAGAACACTAACGCATATGAAGATGGAAATCAACAATTGCAAAATGAACAAATATACCAGCTGAACAAACTCATCAAATTCAATGTTCATATTAAAAATCATTCTAGTTGAGCATACTTTTAAATTTCTAAAAATGAAACCCAGAAAATCGGGTTTTAGAAAATTTTGCCAATGCCAAAAGCAGTGTTTTGCTGTTTTTCTCATAATCTAGATAATATTTTAAAAAAAAAAAAATCACAATTTTTGTAAAGTTACTCGATCGGATACTGCCAGACGAAATGGCAAGTTTGGCGTACTCCCTTCCTAAGGACAGTAACATTGTTCAATGCCTAACAAAAAAAAGACTCGGTAACAAACTTGGCAAAAATAAGACTACGATATAACAGTTCAATTCAGTTACCTTCCAGTGAAGCTTTTCCTCGTTTACCCCAGTTGGGATGAAAAATGAAAAAGCAGTTAAGCAACTACCACAATACAACAAATGTTTGAAAAGTCCATAAAGGCAACAGAACCGAGAGAAATCACTCAATGAAAATCAGGCTTCGCTGGGTAAGTGCAGCCAGATCTTTGGATGATAACGTTTGCTGCATAACAGCCACCTCTCACACATTCTTCAATGGGCTTCTCCTGAACCAACTGTGAAAGAAATCCTCCAACAAATGCATCTCCTACAGAGAAAAAAAATATAAGAGGGATGAAACAAAATCGACATCTTGCTTGTCACCTACCAATGAAATACTGGCCATGCCTTAAAAATCATAAATAATGCCATGATCTTTACATGTTGGTAGCAATGTTTAATGACAATAATATACAATGCTTTTAGAAGGGCAAAGAGGCAGTATGTATTCCTATGCACGTGCATGAGAGAATTTATAACCACCATGGATTTAGAGCATATTAAAACTCTATGAGAAATTAGATATTGACTGTGATATCATTTTAAAATGTAGATTTTAAGCCTAAGTCAATCTAACAAGACCAACTTATAAGGTGAGAATTTCTCCCACTTATATACTATAAATTAGTGAAATCTCCAAACAACATGTGAAAATAGACTTGGTACACAAGCCTAAGAGCTTGACCTAATTCTCTAGTTTAAACTTATCTATTTAACTAATAAGGCCGTCTAGCATTTTTTTAGAAACAGTCTAGTCTAAAGTCTATTTGGTAAAGAACTCTTAAACAGGTAAAATATCTACCTGTAAATAGGCTATTCAACTTAAACTTATATGTATATTAACTAGATTAAGCCTTTAAATAGAATAATAAAACATATTCTCAAAATATTAAATTAAAATTTTAATATTACAATAATTATAATAAATGCCAAAATAATGATATTGTTTTAAATAATTATAACAATGGAGCTTTTCCTCATTATACGGGGTCAAACAATTTTGTGTTTCATTACAAACTAAATAATCAGAAAAATAATTCCCTAATTGATCCAATTCATTCTAACCTAATGATTATGCACCTCTAACTATAGGGCTGTTCTTCAACTAATCCAATCTGCCCGGATCAGGTATCCGCTTATCGCCATGAAAGACCATTACGAGATTTATTAACATAAATAAATACATAAGAAATATATAGACTTGTGTCAACTAGTATTCGCATTTGAAAGACAACTTTTTACCTATTTATAAGACTTCATTTTCATTAACATAAATAAATAAGTAACATATCCGCATTTGAACTCCTGAAACTAGTAGCACAGTACCTGCTCCGTTTGTGTCAACTAGTTTCTCTTTAGGCAAAAGTTCCACGGGGAACTTTTTCACCTTCCCATCCGTAGCAACACATACAGGATCCGCACCCTGTGTGATAACTGTTATCCTTTTGCGCGTTCCTGACGCCTTTGGCCACCGGGAAATCCTTAGAGCTATCTCCTCGACATTTTCAGTCTAGAAAAAAAGAGGAAGTAAATAGATGTAATGGTTTAACATTCTAACATTCAAAACCGCAACTTGCCTAAAGATCTGATATATAAGGCTTACCTCCCAGCCATGAACTTTAGAAAATGTTTTTGCTTCAATCTCATTTCCAAAAACAAAATCTGTATACCTGAATCACATAATGGACATTTTTATGAACAAATATGTAAAATTTTCAATCATTTTGATTTATCCGAGATGAATCCTTACGGTAGAGCTCCCTCCAGTCTCTCCCTGAATAACTCACAGATGTAAGGGGCAGAAAGGTTCATCGAGAAGATCTGAATACATAAATAAAATTAAGTATCAGAAACTTCCTTATAAAGAAAAAGAAAAACATTTTTTTCAATTATATTTAACCTTGTTATTTGCAGCAGCATGCGCAGCAACTAACAGGATAGAATCTGGTGATACAGTGAGGAAAAAGCCAGCAATATAAATATATTTGGCCTTTTCGACTGTGTGAGGGAAATTTGCACAATAAAAAATGTCAGTCAACTGAAGTTCAAATTACTCGGATATGAAGTGGAGACAGAAATAAAAAAGAGCCTGCATAGACCAACAACAGGTACCTAGTGCCCAATTTTCTGGTTTCTTCAAATGCTCAGACGTGTAGCAGTCTGCAGCTGCTAAGTTTGCCACAAGCGACCTGTATTAAGTGGCGATCAAAATATAAGGCTTCCAAAAATTGCAATCAAGTAAAAGTCAGGCTGAAGGATATTCTTTCTTTATAAACAGCATAAAATAATTTCAATTAGTAAAAACACCGAAGCAAAAAAATACAGAAAATTTTGATTGTCTGACCTTTCGCCACCAATTATACAAACAGCACAAGTTCCAGTAGGTGTAGCTTCATCTTCATGATAGTGAGCCTGGTTAATGAAAAATAAGATCATCTCTAAGCCAGTACAAAGAAGCACGTGACAAATGAAAGGAGAAGATGAGTGATTAAACCTACATTTACACCAGCAAGCTTTGAGTTTTTCTTCATCTCTTCCCCAAACTTATCCTTTCCAATGCCACCCATGAAACTTGTTGCACCAGGAACTTGGAGCATCCACTGCAAGACGGAGTAATTGTAAATTACTTTAACCAAAGCTACTACAAAAGCAGAGTATTACTAACTAACTAACTATATCGATACATACCTGAGCAACCTTGATGGAATTCTGAGTAGAACCTGTCAGCACAAAAAACAAATTGTAGCAACTGTCATCACCAATTGTGTTTTTCCACCGCTGATTTCTTTCTTTCTTTCTTTATTGAGTTCACTTTTGATATTAAATATTAAGAAATTAACCAATACTCCAGATCTAGTGAAATACCTCCAGCAATGTACTCCACATTATATTTCTCAGTCATTTCTTCATATCTGAAATGGAGAATCTTTCAAATGAACTCAAAAGATATCTTTTATCTAAGAAAATAACCAATAAAACTAATCTCTAATTAAAGATCAGCAGAGAAAGATCCAAAACCTTATTTAAATAGGAGGCTGAATACCCATGCACTATTGCAACAAGTCTTTGCTTTACAATCATGCAAAAATACACACACTGATACCAATTACCAGGTATCTAGGGGAAGACATGCCAGAATCTGAGAATTCCTTCAATAGTTCATATAAAACTTAGATCCAGTTCTGTAAACATTTTCTGGGGTTGTATTTCAATTAGAGCTGAAATTTCGCTGTAAATCTTTTAAAGCAGACATTTAGCATGCTTGTTAAAGAAGTAAAGCTTTCATTCTAAATTAAAAGCATCACCAAGCAACTATTGACCATATAATTGTATCTAAGTTTTGTCCTAAGAAGTATAAGCCCATGCAACCCAAGAACCGCATCAAACTAGCACGTTTATGACATCCCAAATAACACAGTCAAAAGCCATATAACATCACGCAGCTCCAAAGTGCAATTACACAAAACTCGACGTCCCAATGATAAAAACCTCAGTCGCCAAAGCAAATCAACAAACCGCAAACTCAACCAAACAAAACGACAGCGTTACAGGACAACAGAGAAGTAAAACACAGCGCGTAAAAGCGGACGGAGAAATCTTACATCGGTTTGTGCTTGTCGTGCGCAAGAATCGCATTGCCCGCTGTGAGATGGTACCTGGCACGTCACACAGAAAAACAAGAGAAAGAACATTCAGAAGCAAACGAAATGAGTGACGACGTCGTTTCACCATCCAAAAAACGAGGTTAATTGTAATTCAGGAAATGAGTGCGATATCGATACTAAAAGTAACAATAACGGCATGCAAAAGAGAAAGGTGGCGAGAGTGATATACTTCTTCAAGAACTCAGGGTCGACGGTGGCGGAGATGTCGAGGAGAGGGTTTCCCATGCCGAGAAGAACGCCTTCTGACGCCATTGTAATCGAATCAAACGAAACAGTAAGAGAAGAGGAAGTGAGTGACAGAATGAACGAAGACACTACTATGCTACGCTTTTATACGTGGTGCTAGCGGTGGGTCTCTCATGGGTCCACACGTTGAAATTGAAATTTTACCATTTTCCGTCATTATCACAGAAATCATAAGAAAAAAAAATCAATCACCGACTTCTCCTAATTTTTTTTTATTTTTAATATTAATTTTTAATGTAATAAAAAATAATAATAAAATTATATGATAATTTCTAATCACATGTTTTTGAAGAAGTAAGTCAACAAATTATAATTACATTTTTCTTGAATACAAAGATGCAACTTGTTAACTAACTTATTGTTTTTTATCTAAATAACGTACTTTTTCTCAAATGGATGAAGTGTAAATTAACATACTCATTTTACCATAACTGCTGGTCCTAATCAATTATTTAATTATGTTTTACCAAAAAATTATATCATACTTGATAAATGTGCAGACATTTATTGAATTTAATAGTTACAATATACTTATGTGAAGTGTGTGATTTTTCTTTAAAATTTATATAGATAAAGATGTATTAAATATTAATGCAGAGTGAACTATTTTTATAAATAGTACATTAATAAAAAATATGTTTATTTATTGCATTTAATGTAACTATAAAAAGTATGCAACAATTAATAATAAAATTTATTATTTAATTATCAGTTTTGTAGTAGTTATTTAAACTCAACAACCTATAATTTGATATATTAGATGAATAATATACAACCTTTCACACTGATTGTTGGGTGAATGGAAGTTTGTGCAAATCAAGAGTTCATTGCTCTTTTTCCATTTTCTTAACCAAGATATAGCCTGTTCACTTCAAGAATTTGGGAAGAGCAAGTGCTTTCTTGGTTTAGGAAAAGAAAAAGGATAATAACCAAAGTACGTAGAAAGTTAAATAAATTTAAAATTATTTGCATGTATAGAAAATGTATATAAACAATATAAACAAAAATGTTTATATAAATAGTATAATGCATTTTGGAAACAAATTTTGTTAATTAATCTTGTTTAACATCAAACAATTTATATAAGTAATTGCAATCGAAATGAGATAAACAATGAATTTGTACATTCAATAATATTAATATAAACAATGTTACATGCGGGTGATCATGGTATTAAGAGAGAAAAAAAAATATCAATACACCAAGAAGAAAAACATAAAAATAAAATGAGAAAAAGAAATCTATATGAACCAACAAAGTTGTTTTTATGAAAATAAAGAACTTTCATGACAACAAAGTCAAGATCAACCAATTTTTTATAATAAAAAAAATTTTGGTTAAAATATTATACTATTTTTTAAAAATATTTTCTTAACATAAAAGAATTTTGGTTAATACACTTGTCACTTTTTCATATCAAGTTTTGGTAGTCATGAATAGAGATGCACTAAATAATCCTTCAAAATGTTATATTTTCATAATAATTATTGGCATGAAACAACATTAAACGTGATCTTTGGTATAATATTATACAATGGAATTATGATTTCTATCCAATCATAAGGTAATTAAATAAAGATAAGTATCTAAGTTTTTTGCATGTAATATTTCTAGATGAAATACTTTGTTAATTAATTAATAATTTAACTTCTTAAAAGTTAAATTTTTTAAAGTTATTTGCTAGACATAGATGCTTCCTATAATTATTAGATGAAGCATATGCATATGTCATGATATAATATAAGGTATGATCCTAATAAAAAAAGAGGATTTGAAATGTAATAGTTTCGTCCACTTATAATTGGGTCTGTTGATTAGTTATTTAATGTTAATCTTGAAATGGGCTTAGTAATATGGTACAATAGTAACAATATGTTAAAATTATTAAAATCAATTTTTTAAGATGAATATTTTTGATGACCAACTTCAAATCACCAGTTAAGTATTAATCAATTTCTTAACTAACGATCAAATAATATTTAATACTAAAATCCAGTTATTTGAAAGAATAATAAAATTATAAATAAGATAATTTTTATTAGAGGAGAATAAAAAGAGAAAACTAAATAAGATAGTTTTCAAGAAGACAACTTTTATTTAAGTTGGCTTAAAGTAATAAAAAACCTCATGTACCAGAACAAAAGATAAATATCATTTTTAATAAAATACAATATAACCTAACTAAATAATGAATTATATATAAAATTAATAACGTTCTTAAAAATTAAAAATAACACCTACCAACAATACAATATGATTATTGGTGATGATTACCCATCTTTTTAAAACATGATATTAGTACATTAAAAAAAATATTCTAAGACATTTGAGCTTAATTACTTGATTTCATTCTAATTATTATATATGAGACATGTTGAAATCCATAATCTCGGATCAAGAAAACATTCATAATCATTAAACACCCTATTGTAAACTCTAACACTAAACAACTAACAGACAATCCAATACATTGTAGAAAATTTCTGTCAGAGTAAGTAAAAACTGGAATTGTAAGATTGTAAGGTTATATTATGTGTATGTTTGATACTTTTGGGGAGGAATATTCAAATGAAAGTCATGAAGAACATACTCTGCTACCAATCCAAATACAACCTCTCTTTCTCAATGATTTTATTGTTAGATGTAACAAGTAGAATAGGGATTTAGGGTTAAATACCAAAATATTAAACTAAACAAACTTAAACTTTCAGTCTCGAGATCTTAGATCTTTCCATTTATAAACTTTAGAAGCAAAAAAGTAAACACTGACAAAGGACAACCGAACAGAGTATTGAACGAAACAGGGAACAAAGACGAAAATATGAAGGAATGAAATTGCGTAATGTAATAGGAATTTATGACAGAGAGGACCACTAAGATACGGTGAGAAGTGGATACGAAAGGAAGGTATCATCACTTTTCCAGAAGAAGAACGCCAGACTTTGTAATAAAAGATACTTCACTTTTGAAGTATCACCAAGAAAAAAAGTGAGCAAATCCAACTACAATTGCTAGATTTCCAATTAGAATTGCTAAATTTGTCACTTAAATTATCATACTTAATGTAATTCTACCTTTTTTAGGTTGCAAATTTATTAAGAACACTTAAGCAAAAAGAAGTTTAGAAATTAATTTAAGTTGCATACCCTTTTTTTGTATACGAAAAACTAAGAATGAACCTTAGATCCATGTGGTAGTTACTTTTGTAAAAAAGTTGAAATAGTTCATTTTATATATCTATTTAAAAAAAAAGGAGAATCATTAAACAACTGAAATCTCACTATAATATTAAATTACAAGGTCCTATTTGACAAGGAAGAAACATTAGAATCAGGCTTTCCATACAGATTTGCTAAAAGGCTTATCAAACCCAGGATTATGGTTTCCCTTGCATAGGTTTAGGTACAGAGAAGAATATTTATGAAAATGACAGTAAAATTAACAAATTGGAAGAGGAGCTCCATTCCACTCCCCAAGGCATTCGAGAAGAGGATCAATAATTTTACCCTGGCATATTGCAGTGAATAATTTGTCAAACTCTTCACCTGGTGACTTAACCTTTTCTCCAGTTAGCAACCCAGTCCCTAACTCCTCTCTAACAAACTTGTACAGTG
>Ga0209700_102948_pt1 | contig 33510 bp, 20 predicted proteins | sample SiratroredBW_FD_187528 | JGI IMG/M metagenome (GOLD analysis project Ga0209700, IMG submission 187528) | Root nodule microbial communities of legume samples collected from California, USA - Siratro red BW (SPAdes) (version 2) | ecosystem: Host-associated > Plants > Roots > Nodule | place: USA...
AAAAAAAAAAAAAAAAAACAAAAAGGAACAATTTGAAATCCAGCATAATTTTATTTCCACCCAAAGATATACTTCAATTCCAAACCAATTTTGAATCCAGTTGTTACTATCATTTAACCAGAACAAGATCTAGGAGCTCAGAAAGAAAAGGAAAAAACATAATCATCATTTAAATCCAGTTGTTACTATCATTTAACCAGAACAAGATCTAGGAGCTCAGAAAGAAAAGGAAAAAACATAATCATCATTTATTCACTCTAATACATATCACTCATTCACAAAATTCAAAAAGAACGCAAAGGAAGCTTCAGATTGGGAACCTTTTTAACGGGAGGCGATGCAGTGGGTGTGGCAGCAGCGCTACCCACTTGGCCGAGCGACACGTGATGCAGCGGCCTGGTCATGTGCAAGGCGTGACTGAGGTAATCCAAGTGCATGCCGCGATCAACGCCGCCGTAGACCATAGCCGGAGGGGCGAACGCGCCACCAGAGACGCCGTGGTCGACGACGGCGAGGCCTCTGACGCCTTTGGGCGCAAACGGGTAGGCAAAGTGAGGGTCGTGGGGTTTGGCCAAGAGAGTGTTCGCTGGGGCGCGAATTGGAAGGGTTTGTTGATGTGGAGGGTAATGGTGGTGCGGCTGAGCGAGAGGCGACACAGGCCGCGATGAAGTGTTTGTAGCAGCGGCGGGGTCGAGAGGCATGGTGGTAGTGGTGGTGGTGGCGGCGGTGGCGGCGGTGATCTTTGAAGAGTGAAAAAGGAAGCTGAGAAGTTGTTTTGATTGTGGCGTTAGTTTGGGGTTTTATTTGGAGAGAGGAAAAAGGGAGGGAAAGGAAAATTGTTAATTATTGTCTGCTGAGAAAGGAAGAAAAAGGGGAAACAAAAATTAATAACAGCTCAGTTTCAATTTGGTATATCATGTGGATTTGTTATGGAAAAAAAGAGTATATATTGATATTATTGTTTTCTATAACAATCTTTTTATAAATTCTCTCATTTTTATAAACATGACTGTGCCATTATAGCTTAATTCAGCAAGAATATGATAGTAGACAAAAATATTTTTTTACTGTAAATATAATAGTTATGTTTTTTTAATATATGAAATCCTATAAAATGCTTTATAATAGTTATTCTAGTAAATCCTACAAACTTTTTTAAGCTTTATTGTTTTATATTTTATGAATCCTTTAAAATTTAAATGATAAATTTCTAATTCATTACATCCCTATAAAAATCTTTTAAAAAGCTGCTATTTTTTTTAATGGGGAAAAGCCTTTTGAAATTTCATACATTCTTGTTATGGAGAGTAAATACAAACGAAAATTTTAAATGTATTTGAGCTCTTTGCTTCGACAAAAAGTAGAAAAAACAGAAGGAAGAAAAAATTTAAATGAAAAAACTAAAAATTAATTTTGCAATGTAAAAATCTAAAAAATGACAAAATTATCCTTAAACAAATTTCAAAATTTGTTGTAAACTCACAAAAATGTTATTCCTTCTGCAAACGGTGGTGTTTGCACTCTTCTAACATTGAACTCACGATTTGACTCAAATTTCCTTATTTTCCCTTTTGTTCCAGTGTAATTAGTTAAACGATGTCGGGCAGAAACCGTGGGCAGCCCATTCCTCCGCCGCATGCAGTGGGGCTATCGCCGCCGATTCACGATCACCCGGTGTTCGGCGCTCGAGCCCATCACCATCTAGTGGGATCCGTAGTCCCGCCCCATCCCCACCCCGCGCTTCTAGAGGACTTCCGGGACTCGCAGCTAGGGCTGGGCCCGCGCGGGCCCATCCCGCTGCACCCAGCGGCGATCATCGAGGAGCGTCTCGCGGCCCAACACCAGGACATTCAGGGCCTTCTGGGCGACAACCAGAGGCTCGCCGCCACCCACGTGGCCCTCAAGCAGGAGCTAGAGGCAGCCCAGCACGAGCTCCAGCGCGTGGCCCACTTCCGCGACTCGCTCCGGGCCGACACCGAGGCCCGCATGAGAGAGCTCTATGACAAGTCGGCCCAGCTGGAGGCCGAGCTCCGCAGCACCGAGGCGGCCCGGGCCGAGCTCCTCCAGGTCCACGCTGACATCAAGGAGCACACCGCCGTCCGTCAGGACCTGTCCGGACAGGTGCAGGCTATGACGCAGGACTTGGCCCACATGACCGCCGATGCCAAACGGCTGCCGGCGCTCAGGGCCGATGTGGAGGCCATGAAACAGGAGTTGCAATGTGCAAGGTAGTGGCTATGTCTCAATCTGGGGCAATGTTGTGCTTTGTGATCGAGGTTTTAAATTACACGCAGAAAACCTTAACTGTGATTATTTTCTGAAGACTTGTTATTTTTACATAAAATTGTAGAACAATTTTCTTACAATAGGAGAGAAGATGAATGATGTGATGGACAGTTAGGGATAAAATCAGTTGCTGTTGCATGAATAACAGAACTCTGATTTTGAATTATGTAGCTATTCGTTAGAGTTTGTAGTAAAAATTACATTTGACAATACACCCTAATTTTATGAAATGCATATTTTTTGTATGGTTATAGAATATGGGTTGAATGGTGGTATATGCTGGTGGCTTTAAAGAGAGGTGCAAGGATGCTGAGCAGTTGATAATGTTGTTGGTGTTGTTTTTAATTGTCTATTGGCTTTTAGGGCTGCCATTGAGTATGAGAAGAAGGGATTCGCAGAAAACTATGAGCATGGTCAAGTGATGGAGAAGAAGTTGGTTGCCATGGCTCGGGAGATGGAGAAGCTTCGAGCGGAGATTGCAAATGCAGAGAAAAGAGCCCGGGCTGCTGCGGCGGCTGGGAATCCAGGTATGCATCTTTTTTGCGTGATGTAGTCTTGATATTGGTAGTTAGAATCGTATGAATTGTAAGATACATATCGCGATACGTTTCAAAAATCACTTTGCACGATACATATAGGTTTCTGTATCGTTTTATGCCTTCAATCACACCATGAATTGTATGAATCGCATTTGAGTCATGTGATTCGCGATTCATGTCCGTTTTACACAATTCATGGTGATTGAAGGGTCATACACTGAAAAATGAAAAGTCTTGAAAACTAACAAAAAGTTAAACTGAAAGAAGAGTAAGAAGAAGAAGAGTAAAACGTTTACATTGAACAAAGAAAACCTTGTGAGGAAAGTAGATCTGGATTTACAAAGTTAAACTATGCTAGTGTATTTTAAGAACTTGTTTTGCTTCATACTTTTGTTCAAAATCTATTTTCATGCTTTCATTCAAATTCTGTTTTGCTTATTTTACTTCCATTTAAAATATAAGTTGCAAAAGTAAACGTACTTGTAATTGTAGCTTTTAAAAAATAAGTGAGTAGATAGGTGGTACAGTTCTGAAAAAAGAGATAGGTGTAGCTTTATATATATTAGGTGCAGTCTTAAAAACCATATAGGTATAGTATCGAAGAAAAAAAAAATAGACCATATAAGTGCAGTTTTGAAAAAAAAAAAGGCATATTATGTGCTCTTTTAATAAGAAGGTATGTACAGAGCTGAAAAAGAATAAAAAAACGTAGGAGTTCTAAAAATCATGTTTCTTATGATTTATAATAAGATTCGATTCACGATTCAAAAAAACCAAAAAACGATTCACGATTCGAATCTCGATTCGATAACCATGGTCTTGATGAGTTAACTAACTGCATCCATTCTTTTGTGACACACTTTTGTTTTCGTGTCTCAAGATATCATTGTTTTGGTCTACTAATGCTCTTCTTTTGCTGCCATTTGCTTTGATTTTGTAGGTTCAGGGTATAATGCAAATTATGGCAATGCTGATGCTGGATATGCTGGAAATCCTTATCCTGGCATTTATGGCATGAACCCTGTAAGTTTTGTTGCATCTCAAATGTGTCTTAACTGAATGGATTAGTCTGAATTAACAAGGGTTTTCATTTCTCACTAAAATCACTTCCATAATTATGGTTTCCTGGGAAATCTGTATGTTGTTTGTTTGGTACTTTAGTTGGATCGTATTAATGGACATTCCTAAGTATTAGGGAAATGAATAAGTTGATTCTTACTCACATGTAGAGGTGGTACCCATTATCATTGAAAATTATGATATTTTAATTAGGTCCGCAGTTATCAATCCTTGACAGTGGAGTTGGAGGGGCTGACCCCAAAAATGCTATTGCAGGATAGGATCTTACTTGTTATGATTACACAGTTTATGTTATTTCCTATCCTTTGAAAATTGTGGTCCATGGTGGTATGAATAGGATCTTCATTTTTACTGTTTGGCTCATCTCAGATCCTCCCAAACCTAGGTGAACACAAATAGCACCCCAGTTATTTTTATGTCCTGCAACTGCAGTACAACATATATCAGGATGGTCTGACAACATTGATAAACATGTTAATTGAATCAATATTTTGAATCATAAATAATTTTGTATCATGAGTAGTAAAATTCATATTAGTTCCAAAGAATGTAACATATACTTAAATATAAGGCATAAAAATGCAAAGATATAAAATTTAATTTTTACTTGTAGTCTATTTGTAGGAAGATTTTCGAAATAGTTCCAAGTAACACTAGGCTTCCTTTTTTATTTATCCACTTTTATATAGCAAGAGTCTAGTAGAAAACTCATTCAGCAGTAACATGTGTAAAGAAGGAAGGAATAACACTTTAGCAACATGTGTTGTTCAGGAGTGGACAAGAACACCGGCATTTATAATTTATAAAGTAAACATGAGGAAAAGACAGAGATAAGTGGGTGAGAGGTGTAGGTGCAGAAGAGAGATTGTGGCTGAGAGTCTAGAAGTGAACAAAATACAAAATAATGAGTGGACGTGGTCAAAAGGAATATAACTACCGTCTTGCCTATTCCCACACAGATTCACACTGAAACTATAGCATATTTAAGGTTTTCCAAGCCGGGTCGCACAACCCAATTTGTTTTGGAGCGTGACCTGTTCACTATTCCACCCATGATTCAATGCACTGAATCAAACCAGAATTGCGATTCTTGTGGTTCTGAAAGTGATTTGAATGATATAAGACTGTTCTAGAAACAAAATCAAGTGTTGCAGTGATTCGTATCATGCGATGCGAATCATGTATCATGCGAATCATGTATCATGCGATACGAATCTTGTGTCATGCGATACGAATCTTGTGTCATGCGATACTTACTACCATATAAGTAGTCAGTTTGTAGCTTTTGAGGATATTGTGTTGGAAGTTATGGAGGTGTTATATACAGTATTCATCCTGAAGAGTTTTTGCAAGGTATTATATTGGAAGGAATTGCTAATTTTCCAGAGTCTACAATAATGTCATGAGAAGTGCATTTTCTATGTCGGAATATGTCATCTTAAATAGACCTTATTGAAAATTGCTATGTGCTTTGTGTTGTACCTAGTTTCTAGATGTGACCTTTCTTTTTTTATTTTATTTTATTTTTTTTTTTCTCTCTTATCTCATCCGGTGTATCTGAACTTCCAATGTCATTGTAATTGAGGACCTAAGAGAGGGGAGTCAAGCACTAGAATTCATTCTCTATTCTCTATTATTTTGTATTTTTCTCAAATGTCTTCTTTTTATTCTAGTCCTGAGAGAATTACTTGAATTTGAAGGGATGGAACTGTTGAGTCATGAGAACTAGTTGGGACAGATAGAGCAGTTACATTAAAGAATTATTAATAAATAAATAGGGAGAATCAGGCTTTCCTTTGTAAGAGAGGGGAACCATTAGAGAAAAAGTCTCTCTTTGATCTGTTCAATATCATTCAATCGTGAAAAAAATAGGTTTTCTTTTCTTAATCACAAACTATGTGTTGCCAACACTGACTACCACTGATCTAATCAGCATATTGCATCTCTTATTTTAGTCATTACAGAATTGCCAATTGGTTATCTGTGTGAGCTCAATGTTTAATAAATTGGGCCGGCATTTATATATGAGTAAAATTATAAGAAATCAAGATATAAAAAATTGTAAATTAATATAAATGACTAAATTATATTTTTTATTGGATGAAAGTAATAATAGGTGAGAAATTTATACTTTTGTGTAATCCTTACAAAACGTGTAATCCTCAAATGTAATAATATATACCAAATTTGTAATCCTTAAATATGATTTATGCCTGTGTAATTCTTAAATTTTTCTAATGTATCTTAAAAAAATATATTAAATTAAATTAAATGAAATATTTTTAAAAATACTGGTTTTCTGCATGGGTTTAGATTGCTTTGTCAGTTCATTACTAGTTCTCACTCTTTTTGAGATGATCCGGTTTTGGGAGTTAATAGATTGGTCAGTAGACCAGTTTTCAGTTGAATTGGCTAGTCCAGTTTAGTCTTTAAGCCTGTGGGTGATGAAGTTGTATTGTATAGCTTGCAAATTGCTTGGTTTTGTTCATTGCCTAAATGTATATGATCGTGTGTGTATATCATATTGTATATGGTGAAAATTATTGTCTGGAGTATGTTTACTTAATACTCTTTCACAACGTTTCTGTTGATTTGGATATTGCTCTTTGCTAAAACTGGCAAATTTCAGGTACAGTCTGGAGGTGAGAATTTTCCTCAGTATGGTGGACCAGGGCCTGCTGCTTGGGGTGCATATGACATGCAGCGAGCTCAAGGACACAGATAGATTCCTGTTTTAAGTAATCTTGTAACTGGTATCTTGGGTTGCAACTTTCTAGATGATTGGTTCAGGGCTTTAAGAGTCATCTACTCATGAATGTCATGGGAAGTTCTACTTACTTTAAAAAGCTCAAATGTAGGTTCATGATGCAGTAGATTATGTTAGTCTATGGTGTCAAATAAGGGACATTTGGTTTTCTCATTTTTTTGTGGTGTGGCTCTCATGTTAATCTTGGTTCTTTAAATTATGTCATTTGCATGGTTTCTTTTATTTGTATTTGCTATTGTTAATTGAAGGTTGCTCTTTGTCAAAATTATGCAACTATTATTGGATTTTATGTAAATATTAGCTTATTGTTATCCATCTCCACCTCCAATAGCAAGGAAAAGATAAGTTGTTTTTCTATCACTTCTTTGCACTTAATGTTGGGTTTTATTTAAGTATCAGCTTCTCTGTGATCATCACCAGCCCAGATTCTAAGAAGCAGTATGGAATTGCTCAAGATATAAAATATCTGTTGGACCCCTTGTCAGTAAAGAAACTGAATATATTTGCTAGATTGTGCCGTCCCTCCACATACAAAAAAAGAATTTATATTTGTACATTTCTATTCTTTGTGACTATATGATATATATGAACTAGAGTCTTAGAAGGGCTTCTTTAACACTTGCTTTGCCTTTTCATAAGGATTTGAAGAAATTTTCTCTTTCAGTCGTTTTTCTTTTCCTGTTTTTATCTCCCCTTCCATCTCTCTCGTCTTCCCTTACTCAAAAACTCCAACAAAATGGGTCAATTCAAATGCAGTGAGCATTAAGCTATCCCTCTATGCTAAGTAGGATGTCTTGTATAGCCCTACTACATTGCCATTCTTATGACCTTTTCATGCATTTATCCCTGTGTTTGGCTACAGGATTTCTATTAATCATTATGTCCACATACTGTCTCCAAGCAAACAATCTAGTCCTTCCATACCATTCATTCAGGATTACAGTGTAAAATGAGGAAAAACAACTTTATTAAAGGAATGAAGGTCTTTTATGCTAATAATCTTTCTTTTAACTTCAATATATTAGAATAATAATTTTCTAGGGGGAAGGAGGCACTTCTTGCCTATCTGTATTTCAAAAAAATATAAAGAATGATAGAAGTGAGTAGTTTCCAGAACACAGAAGTGAGTGTAGTTACAGGGATAAGATTGAGTCTAGCTTTTTATTGTCTCTGTTCCTCCAGTGGCATGGCAATGCTTATTAAAACAAAAACTGGCTCCATTTTTTATTAATGAAATCAAAAGCAAATTGAAACAAGATGGAGGGAGCTGTATTTTTGTCCACCATTCATTCTCACGTTTTGGCTCCATGCCGTATCCCCTCTTTTCGGTTCAAATATTTTGTTTCTTTTATTAATGAATATCATAGATATACTTTAATGATTTTTAACAAAAGATTAATCTGAACTTTTTTTATCAAAAAATTCAGTTTGGATAAGTTATAAAAAATTGCGGAAATTAATAATGTCTTTTTGGTCTTTCTGCTATTTTAAATTTAGATGGAACTTTAGATCACTCTTCTTGTCCTCATACACCTCAAGAAATGGTGTAGAAAAAGAAAAAGAAGATAAACACCTGGTGTATGTTCCTTATCGCTTAGTTTTAATAGTTTTAATGTACTTGTCATTATTGGGGCGATGTTACTTTTGTTTGTATGTTCCTTATCAATAGAATGTCTTCTTGAAAATGAAATTCCTTATTCCATTTGTTTACATACGAACTTTTCATGAAAAGACTAATGACAAAACAGGTCACAAACGGTGGTACCATTTTGGTATCATGTTGAGAAGAGAAAATTTGAGAAAGAATATAATGAATTCTACGTATTTGCTATACACACAAGTCTTCTTATTTATAATGAAAAAGATATACAATAATATAGAATAAAATAAATATTAAATAGTGAGAAACTTTTGGTAAAGGTATTACTATATCACATCATATATTTCTATATGTCCCTATTTAATGTGATAGAATTGTATTTGTAACCTAATCAACTCTTTTGTAACACTTATTCTCATTATTCTCATTAGAATGTATTTGAGACAAGCTTATTAGTCATCAACGCAAAAACATTGAGGGACTTAGTCAACATGTAGTCAATCGGTTGTTAAAGTTGATAAAGTAATAATAAAATCAGTTGACATTTTTTGAACATAACTTTCTCTCTATTCCGACAATCAATCTTCAATATATTTCATTCTTTCAAATCATATTTTTAGCACTCTCAAATTGGAACATACATATGTTCCAATTTGTATCATATAAGTCAAGCTTATTACAATTGGTTAAGGTCAAGACAATTTAGGTAAGCAAAAATGTTGAAAATCCTACATCAATTAGAGATAAGGTCATTTCATAATTTATAAATGGGTGCAAACTCCATCTTACAAGCCGGTTTTGTAAGATTGAATTAAACTAGTCCACTTCTTAAGATAGTATCAAAGTCTATTCTAATGAGGTTCGATGGACTTATGTGTCACTTGCTATTAGATCGTTATTCAACCACCCTTAAATATATAATCTCACCCACAAGTTGGGAAATCTCAGTGTGAAGGAGGGAAGGTGTTGAAGATCCCATATCGCTAGAGATAAGACTTTTCAATAGTATATAACTAGATACAAACCTTATCTTACAAGTCTTTTTGTAAGTTTGAGTTAGACTTCAAGGAAATAAAATACGACGTAGGTTATAGCTCAATTAAATGTCAAAGTTTGTCTCAAGTTTAGTCTTAGAACTCTCACTTGCTACAATGACCTTTCAATCCTCAATATACACTACAATCTTTCAATTATATAGTAGTTTCGTAGTTCTAAAAGTTTGAAAGTTATGATTGCTAATATTTGAACTATATAAGAAAACAATCACACTAATTACATTTTCATCATCTCTATTTCTATCAATAAATTTCTTTACACTAAGAAAATAAAAATATATTGGAATGAGTATGAAGATGTTAATAATATTTTTATCTATCCGTTGTTCACAACACTCTTCTCCAGTTGGTAAATGAATATCAATTATTTCCCACTTGCTTACAAGATCCTGGAATATCTCCTAAGGACCCTTTGATGAAATGCATTTCAATTTTAATATATTTGGTCTTATAATGTTGTTCTAGATTATGGGCAATGCGACTTACTTGTTATGATACTACAATTACCCAGTCCTTAACACGTCTTGAGTAAGGCTCGAAGTCAAGTTTCTGCAATAGAACAAAATGCTACGTCCTACTTTCTGTTTCTCTAAATTACAAAATTCTCTCCAAGAAACATACAATACTCAAAGGTTTTCTTCAAGAAACATACAATACTCAAAGGTAGATTTTATATCGGTAAGATAACTTGAATAATTTGCATCATTATATATCTTTAGAGTCAAAATGTCTTCTTTCCTGGATAACAATCCCTTTTATGAGAGTTTCACTTCAAGGACAAACGAATTTGTTATTTGCTTGCATGTATAATTTTTTTGGATCATCGATAAATTGACTTACTAAACTAATTGGATAAGCTTACTACCAATCTTCATATACACTTTTTCTAAAGCTCATGAATGAAATCATTCTCACATCTAACTTATGTAAGTTCCAATCAAAATGAGCTCTTAGAGCAAATACAACTTAAATTATATTTCAATAGAGAAAATGTCTTCTCATAATAATAATAGCATAAGTTTAAGTGTACTCCTACACAATCAATTCAACTTTATATATGTTTATTCTCCATCTATCTTATATTTCACTACAAATATGCATATGTATCCTAGAACTTTTTTTTGCCTTTATTTTGTCAACAATCTTTCATATTGAATTTACTTGAAAAAAATATAAACTAGCATATGTGTTAACAAATTTCTCGCTGAGGACCTAAATTAAATTTATTTGTTTGAAGCTGGGTACATACAATTTGTATGGTCCAGGTCGAGGGAGCAGTGTTAGAATTAATAGTTTTAAATAAAATTGTAGGAACAATTTTAAATACAAATTGTGCTTAGTTATCAAAAATAGAATTAATAGTATAGATAACTGAGTTTGTCGTTGAAAGCCACTTTGTAATGTGTAGGAACCGTGATTCTAAAAATGACCAAAATGTGAGTGGTCATAAATTTGATATGTTTTTGCATGTTTCTGGGAATCAAGGAATTTTTGCATGACATTCAATAAGAGATTATTCTTAACAGCATATAATTGCATTAAATGAGCTAAGAAGGATAAACATGACATTTCCTCCACAAATAGAGTTATATTGTTGAAAGTTATATTCCCATGGGAACAACTTTGTGGAAACATGGTTAAGAAAACATTCCCAGGAAATTATATTTCTTAGGAATGTTGTTTTTTTTAAAGAATAAAACAAACATTCCCAATTTTAGATTCCTAAGAAACTAACCATTGTTCTTAGTCCTTAATTCAGTAATCACTGGTTTCAGATTAATGTTCTTGTAATATGGGGATTTGAACTATATGAAGGAATCTATCAATACTACCAATAGAGTATGGGCAATAAAGTGACAAGGAGGAATGAATATATTGGGAAGAAAACAGGAGTTACACTTACAGAGGAAAATAGGAAAATATTGTACAATGTGTTGGATTCTGATTGAAGTGGTCTGTCTTTGTTGCTATTGTGTTGTATATGTCATGTTTGTTTTTTTCTTCTTGCATCCCATAATTACTACCTGCACTCTCATACTATCAGCAAAATCATTAAAATACTCTCTTTTGTTAATCATTGCTGCACCTCCGCCTTTGAGACGAAGATGAGTGAGCGTGTAAAATGTAGGATATTGTGAGAAAGTTCTTTTAAAAAACTTGTTTGAGAATATTTCATATATCTTTTGAAAAACTTCTTATGAAAATTTTGTTTCAAAAATTTTATTCCAAAACTTATTTCATATATTCTGGGAAATTTGTTTTAGAAAATTTGTTCTCGAAACTCATTCTAAAAATCATCTGATGTGTTAAAAAAAATCTATTTTAAAAAATTGAATACATTTGTTTTGTTTTGGAAAACTTGTTCTATAAATTCTATTTTGAAATTTTTTCTGGAAATTATGAAAAAATTATTTTAAAAAATTTTCAGAACAAATAATCTAGAAGTCTCGTTTATGAAGGATAAAATGATCATTTTACAGGTGCAGGAAGTAAAAGTCTAGTGCTATGAATGTTGGGTCCAAACATTGTTTCATGACTCTAGTTGCATCATGGACATTACTTCATCTACCTCCATATATTTGCTCCTGCACTTTCATAAATATGAACTGTCGATATTGTTCTTTCTTTTCCTATGGTATAATTTGAAAATCACTTTTCAGTTTTGAATTGCGCAATATAAAAAATAAATAAAAGTTAAAACTGGCTTTTAGATTATGTAATTTAAGAGTTTTTTTAAAGAAATAATAATTTTCAAACTTTCTAGTCTAGAATTGTTTTTAAAAAAATTATTTTTTAATTATGTAATCTGAAAGTTAAAACTCTTCTAAATTAGGTAATTCAAAACTTCTTTTAAACTAGAGTCTAGGGTTTAGGATTTACGAAAAAATCTAAACCCTACACCCTCCGTTATTCATACTCAAAATTTAACTTTTGGATTAAAATCTAAAAACGGATAAAATAGAAATTTGCATATTTGTAGGACAGGATGAAAATATGAGGTGGAGGAAGAAACAACCCTCCGTTATTCAGATCCACAGTATGTTAAATCTTGCTCACTTTTCTGCTCTACCTTCCTTGATCTAATGGATCTTTGTTAGTGCATCCTCATCAATGGTCTCACCTTTGTTTACACCTAAGAAAAAAAAGAAGAAGAAAACCAAATGTGAAATAAATTTATCCATAAACTAAAGTTATCCCATGCATGAATTAAAAATAATCTTTTTACAGAACTTTATATGAAGAATTAATTTATTCTTTAAGCTAATTTTAGTTTATGTAGAAACCCATTTTAGTTTTCTTTTCTTTTAGAACTTTTATGCAAAAAATTTCCTAAAAGGCCCATAATCTATATCCATTTACGTAATTTATGTTTAAATTAATTATTATGAAAAGTATGATTTATTTTCTGAGTAAAAATATTTGTATCATACTTTCTTACATATTGATAGTACAAAAAGATAAAGCTTACACAAGACTTAGTGTGTCATTGAATGAGAATATGCATGGTGGAATGACAGAGCAAGAGATCTCGAAAGCTACTGAATTTCAGAACAGAGCAAACCAAAGTAAAGAAGAAGGCTTCTCCTGCACCCCTATAATTTCTAACTCCACCTTATAATTTTTAAAATACTCTTTCACCCTCGGTATTTTATTTCAAACTTTCTTCTCCTTTGCCACAATGTTCTTCCGCTGCTGTTTTTATCCATCAAGCTTTAAAGCTTTGGCGAGCTGTAATAGTGGTGGTATAGCTCGAGGTATGTGGAAAAGGTATGAAAGAGTTGTTGCATCGTCTATCGAATTTTGGATTCGAGAAATTGGCTTATGGAACACGCATTCTAGAATGTGATTTGTCAAAAATATTGTCTTCTATTGTTGTATATCGAAGTTGTGCTTTTAAATTTTGGAAAGCACATTGTGTGGAAAAAATAAATAAATTATGGATTGTTGTATCTAGAAGGATTTTTTGTAAATTCTGGAAAGCTTCATGGTGGAAGTGTTTTTAAAGAATAATTGGAAAGTGGTAGGGCTGGATATGATTAAGGTTGTACTGTATTTTTAGGAGTTTGGTTATATTCTTAAGGGATGTAATGCTTCTTTTATTACATTGGTAGGTATCTAAGAAAGAAAGTCCTTTTAGCTTGAACGATTACCGACCTATTTCACTGGTGGGGTGTTTGTACAAAATCTTGTGTAAAATTTTAGCTAATAGACTTAAATGTGTGCTTCCTAAGGTGATAGATATACACCAATCAACATTCTTTAGTGGACGAGGAGTTGTTAGATAGTGTTCTTATTAATAATGAGACAGTAAACTATATTCATAAGGAGAAGAAGAAAGGTGTTGTTAAGATGGACTATGAAAAAGCGTATGACTCGGTAAATTGAAACTTCCTTTACTATATGATGAAACGGTTGAAATTTGATAATAAGTGGATAAAATGGATAAAGACGTGTTTAAAATCAACCACAATTTCTGTATTGGTTAATGAGAGTCCAAAAGAAGAATTTAAACTAAGGGAGGTCTTAAGCAGGGTGACCCGTTGGCACCATTTTTATTCTTTATTGTTGGGGGAGGGACTCATTGGTTTAGTTCAAGAAGCAAGAAGTAAGGATCTACTTGAAGGTGGAAAGATGAGAGGGAAGGGAGTGAATATTGATTTACTTCACTTTCAGGTGATACACTTCTATTTTGTCAACCTACTTATGAAAACATTTTAACCTTTAAAGCTATTTTGAGGAGCTTTGAATTGGTTTTTGGACTAAAGGTTAACTTTCATAAAAGTCAGGTAGGGGTATAGGAGTTAATAAATAAGAATTACATGTGTTTTCTAATTGTCTGAATTATAGGCAGATGAAGCTTCTATTTAAGTATTTGGGGATGACTATCAGGGGAAATCCTAGGAGGGTGTCATTTTGGGATCAGGTGATTGACAAAGTTAAATCTAGGTTGTCAAGATGGAAAGGAAGACTACTATCTATGACGGGTAGAGTGTGTTTGATTAAATCTGTGATCACTACACTACCTTTATTCTATTTGTCCTTCTTTAAAGCCCCTATTAATGTGTGAAATAAGATAGATTCAGAAATTAGGGTTGGGGAAATTAGGGTAAGAGAATAGCATGGGTTAGTTGGGAGAAGGTATACAGACCATTCTCTGATGTGGATTAGGGATTAAAGATATAGGTAACTTCAACGTAGCTTTGTTATTTAAGTGGAAATGGAGACTCGGGGGGTCAAGATTGGATTTATGGAGAGAGGTATTAGAATCTCGGTATGGGTCTTGAAGGGAATTAGATATTAGTTTAATTAATAGTACACAATCATGGTGGTAGCGTGATCTAGCTAAAGTATGTGGGAAGGAAGCTAAGGATAATTGTTTGATGGAAGAATAAAGTGGATTATGGGGGATGGGAAAAAAGTGAAGTTCTGGGAGGATACTTGGGTTGATGATCGATCTTTAAAAGATACGTACCCTAGATTATTCTCTATTTCTAAATGTAAAGTGAGCATAGTGGCAAAGATAGGGCAGGGGAGCAAGAGAATCCTATACACATATCTAGATGAAATTTAGGTTGGAGAAGAGCTAGGTTCGAATGGGAGAAGCGGTGGGAAGACCAATTGGTTAATAGTACCTTAGTAGTACAGAGAAGGACTGGTAGCTAGGATGATTAGGTCTGGGTAGGGGGGAAGAACAACGGGGGGAAGAACAAACACTACACCGTTAAGTCTGGGTACATTATTTTGAATAGGGAAAGTATAGTAGAGGAGTAAGAGGTTTTCCTGCAGCTTTGGACTTTAAAAGTGGGGCCTTCAGCTCTAATGTGTGTTTGGAGAGTTTTTTTGGATAGATTGTCCACTACTACCAATCTCTTTAGAAGATGTATTCAGTTGGAAAGGTACCTTTGTCCGTTGTGTAAGAGGGTGGGTGAGACCATTCAACATATTTTTATCAATTCTGTAGTGGTGAAAGAAGTGTGGGATGTTTGTGAGAGATAGGTTGGGATACTGTCTGTTAGACATGAGTCCATTTTACCTCATTATCATCATTTCCAACTATAGATGTTAACCACAAACGATAACCAATTATATTATAAGTGGCTATTGTGATTGAGACATGGGCTCATAGAAATAAAATGGTTTTTAGAAATGGGGTTATGGATAGTGTGAAGATCTTTAGCCTAACCCAGATCAGGGGTTGGCACTGGTTAAAACATAGAGTAAACATAGCTCAGTTTAGTTATTCTGATTGGATCTTATGTCTGTTACATTGTTTGAAATATTTATTTAAGAGTTTTTAAAGCTCTCACTTGTTCTTATGCCTAGATTGAGTTGTGGTTGCAAGTTTAGACCGGACCTCCCACTATAGACGGGACCTTCCAGGATTAATTATGAAAGGACTTCATATGATACATAATACATTATGAGTCATTGTGTTTTATAATTTTAACTTGATCTTTATCTGCTCTCTTGTGCATTTGTTTACGTGAGAAATTTGTTCTTCTTGTATTATTTGCTATTAAAAAAATATAATTGTTCTAGCTTGAAGAATCTAAAAAAGTTCAAGAAACAACAATTCTAAAAAGCATACTATTTCAGATAGTGTATTCCTGAACAGTAATTTTAGGTTACAAAACAAATATCTTGGAAGGTGAAATATATATTTCAAATTAACCATTTTGGAATACATATTTTGGATTCTAGAAACTAAGAAACTTGTTGATTTTCAGTTTTTTTCACTTAAATATCATTTTTTTTAAGAATTGTATGGACAAATACCATAAGGATATCAGATGAGGTTGTCATGTGTTCAAAATATAGATGATGTTGGTATAGAGTATGTATTGTTTTCTTCTGAATTGGATAATAAATATAGGTTATAAGATTGTAGTGATGTGTTTACAACAAATATGATAAATATTATTGACATATTAGTATCTTGATATGGTATAGTTATCAGGTGAGTTTATAAATGAAATATAAAGTTGTATTATGTTAGGTACTCACTACTCGAGATGACTTGTTTGACTAAGCAACAAATGTTATTTACTCTTTTGAACTTGTTAATGTTATATTAAGATCGAATATAACAAATGAACAAAAAAAAAAGAAGACATACATATTATTAGATTGTGAAAGAGATGAATATAAAAAAAACTTAGATGAAAATGTTAGTGAAAGTATGAAATGTGAGTATTCTTTTAGATTATAAGAAAAACCAATAAAAAGTAGTAAAATATCGTATTATTATCTAACTATTTCAATTATTTAATATTGTATTGTCATCTAATAAGATTTCTTTTAAATCGAATTTGCAAAAATATTATAAGACATTACCTTTGTATATTATTATGAAAACTTTTATTACGTAATTGGAATCTTCCTTGTTGTGTTTTTGACTAATTATCTCACTTAAAGATATGTTAATGTTAATTGTTAAAAAGGTAAAGTCACGCCTTTTTTTCTTAAAGAGCATATAATGTTGAATATTTCAACAGGATGATGACTCTTTCATAAATAATTTCTTTTATATTTATTCAATTATACTATTATGATTGTAATATTTTTCATTTTAATATTTATTAGTAATTTGTTTCATTTAATGTTATTCACTATGATGTTTTTTTAGTAGTTTGCTTAAGTTATAATACTCATTCACTTAAATGAATATTATAATATTAGTATCTCCAAAGCTTAAACTAACTTACTGTCATGCTTAAGCAATCTATGTAATTTCATGCTTAACTGAATATTCTATTACTTTGGAAGCAACAAATACACAACATCACTCATTTACTTAAAGTGATAGATCTTCATTATAAGCACGATAAACTTATAACTCTCACTTAAGTGTATACAAAATAATATTAAACAAAGTAGTGATATTCTCGCTTTAAGCAAACTTTTGTTTTTTTTGTCAATCACAACTTCTTATATTTTGTTTCAAGCCATGCGTTTTAAAACAAATAAAGGTGTATATACTTTATTTAAATGATTAAATAATTTTGTGATGAATCTTTTCATAAAAATTTGCTGAGATATCTTTGTATAAGATTATTGTGCACATCTTTGTAACAAGATAAATAATGTTTTGTAATTATATTTTTTTGTTATCACTATTTTTTAAAAGAGTAATACTTTTGTCACAAATATCACAATTTTTTGTGATTTACATTCTTTGATAGTGATGGATTTATTTATTTATTTTGTATATAAAAAATTAATTTAATGCATTTAAATTAAGAATCAGATTTAATTACTAGTCTAAAAGAACACAGAAAATTTATTTGCTTTTGGAGTGGAAAAGTATTATTTTATGTAATACACAATATCTTTCTTTCTCTAGAAACTCACAATATCTTTCTTTTCTACAACTCTAGTAGGGAAGAGGTGTTACACTGAATGTATTTTTACTAGGAACACAAGATGGGGGATTTTGTTTGCCTAAAGATAAACCTTTCACATTGAAACAAAAATTTTGTAGTGGCTTACTTCCCTCAGAGTGCAAATCAATGTCCTGCAAAATTACATTTCTACATCGCATTTCCAAACTGCAATTCAAACTCACTCCATATTCACTAGCACTGCTTCCTCTAATATTTTTGTATAAAACATTGCTGATTTGCACGTCCGAAGATTTCTGCAATAAATTAAATTAAACAAATGTTATTGCTTAGGGTTTATATCAATACGTTAATATTAGAAGCAGAAACTAAAAAACGTACCGTAAGGTCGCAGTTATGTTCCGGACAATATTGCTGATTAATGAAAATGGGATGTTGCACATTGATCATGACAATGTCTTCATAGAGGAAATTTGAAACCATTAAGGGTGTCTTCAATGGAAAGGGCCATGTTTTGATTTGGACACCATTGCTAGAGCCATTGAAGGTGCAATTCTTGACAACTATATCTTCCACAGGTAATTCTGCTGGATTCCCACCACCAAGGCTTCCTACACTGATTCCATGACCTGGGCCACAGAAAACATCTGTGATTCGAACATTCTTGGTGCCAGAAATCATGGCAATACAGTCATCGCCAGTGCCAATTCTCACATTTGTGATGGCTATCTTATTTGTGTGAGATATTTTGATTCCATCTGTGTTTCGGTTGTTGGCAGGGCTTGTTAGGGTTAGGTCTGTGAAGGTCATGTTCCCACTTCCAAACACTATGAAATGGCCACCTTTACTATCCAAGGAATGAATATTTTCAATGCGACCGTTGGTGATGAAGTCAAGTTCCATACTCTATAGCCAATTATTCAACCAAACATGTTAGTGTAAGTTTACAAAGAAACAAGAAGAAAAAAACAGCAATGATATTACGTCTTCTAAATGATGTGTCCCTGGTCCGACATCAGATAAAGATACTGATACCACACACTTTCAATACAATTTTAGAATGAATTAATACAATGATTTTCTAAAAATTTATAAACATGACTGAGATATATAACTTTGTTATATATAATTTATAGTGATATAATATACAAATCATTCTTCTGTATTAGTGTCCGTATTACATAGGATATAATAAGAGTGCACCGAAGAGACATGACTTTGACTGAAATAAATTTGGAAAGAAGAGAAGAAAGTACCACGAAAAGAATTTGACAGGAATTGTTTCGGCACTTTTGGCGAGTGGCAGTTCCTTGACCATTCAAAGTGCCACCACCATTGACAGTGAGTTTGTCAACATATCTGAAATTTATCCATTTTTGGTCAGAAAGCAAAGCTGGATCAATCGGAGCCTTGAGAACACCACTGATTTGGAAGGTTATTGAACCCTTGCAAGGACCATTAAATGTAACAGATCTCAGCATGTACTCTCCTCCTGGGATCAAAACTCTTGTGTCTCCAAAACTCTTGCATGCATCACTCCATGCTCTCACAAATGCCTTCCACACAACCAAAACCCTCTTACTAAACTTTTCATAAACCATTAAGAGAATTGTTTATTGTAAAAAAGTTCATCTGAAATAACATCATTCAAAATCAAATTGCAAGAGAAAAAGACAGACAATTAAATGCTCACCTCACTATTATCAGTGCTGCCATCTGCCTTTGCTCCGTAGTCTTTCACATTGAAAACCTTGCCTTGTGCTTCTGCAGCATATGCTAATAAACATAGCATTAACAAATACTTTGCACACATTTTTTTCTTCTACAAACCTAATCTTTCTTTTTTATGATTTCTTTTTTCTTTTCGTCTTAGTATACTGCCTTTACACGTATATATAATTGGTTAAGAAATCGAATGAGTTTAAAAGTCCTACTTCTGTATATTAGCATTCATAGAATGTAATAAATAGTAATTAAAAAAATTAGTGCTCATTCCTTCACCTGTACTCGATATTAAAGAATTTTATTAAATAAAGGATTTCCTTTAAAACTCATATATGTTATGAATCCAGTATTTAAATAACATTAGTATTCATATAACCTTATTCAATAGGATTTTATAAGTTAGTAACAGTGAGAATAAATTCATTTTATTTTAAATAAGAGTTACTTCATCAGAGTTAATTAGATCTTAATTGGAATTATTTGTTATATTTATATTTTAAGCATATTTTTAATATATTTATTTATTTATTAAACAAAAGATTTTATTAAATAAAGGATTTATTTTAAACTCATATATCTTATACACCCAATATTCGGATAAGACCTATATATTTTATTTCTTTTCGTCTTAGTATACTCCCTTTACACGTATATATAATCAAATGAGTTTAAAAAAGAACTACTTCTGTATATTAGCATTCACAGAATGTAATAAATAGTAATTAAAAAAATTAGTGCTCATTCCTTCACCTGTACTCGATATTATTAGTCTAGTATTGGTAAATTTAATAATTCTTTTATCAAATAAAGGATTTATTAAATAAAGGATTTCTTTTAAACTCATATATGTTATAAATCCAGTATTCAAATAAAGTTAGTATTCAATTAAGGTTTTTATAAGTTAGTATTCAAATTCAGTAATTACCTGGTATAAGGGAATGAGAAATGAAATATGGTATTAGTGATAATAAATTCATTTTATTTTAAATAAGAGTTACTTCATCAGAGTTAATTAGATCTTAATTGGAATTATTTGTTATATTTATATTTTAAACATATTTTTAATATATTTATTTATTAAATAAAAGATTTTATTAAATAAAGGATTTATTTTAAACTCATATATGTTATAAACCCAATATTCGGATAAGGTTTTTATAATTTAATAAGTAAATCATTTTATACTCTATAAGGAGAAGAAATGGCATCTAGTAAGAATAAATACATTTTTTTAGCTTTTACATCCATTATTTTAAATTTAAGATTTATTATTAGACATTGATTGAAATTAGTTGTTAAATTTAGATTTTAAATATATTTTTAATAAATTTATTTATTTATTAAATAAATAATTTTATTAAATAAAGGATTTCTTTTAAACTCATATATATATATATATATATATATATATATATATATATATATATATATATATATATTATAAACCGAGTATTCATATAAGATTTTTATAATTTAATAAGTAAATAATTCAACTTAAGTAATTACACTCTACAAGAGAAATAGAAATGGCCTAGAAAAAATAAATATATTGCTTTTAAACTGGTATGTTATAAACCCAGTATTCATAAAAGGTTCTTATAATTTAATAATTAAGGTGATCATTCATATAATAAATAATATCATATATTATAAAAGAAATTACATTTAGTTACTGATAAGTATCATTATTTGCACTATTTGCACTTCAAAGAAACGATATATAGTGTTTACATTTTTAAATAAGATTCATCCAATCAGGATATTAATTAAGGTTATTTGTTAAATTTGGATTTCAAACATATTCTCTTATATTTATTGTTTCTAAGTATTTGTAGATATTTTATAAGTTTCAACTCTAATCAAATCTTTTGCAAACATATTCTTCATATTTTTTGCAATTCTTACTTTATTTAGAGCAAATTATAGTACAAAGTATAATTTTATTTTCTTTGCAACTATCTAATATAAATTATAGTTTTATTTTCTTTTATAAGTGTTGGGCTTTCTTCATGGAAGACTAAACTTCTTTAGGTTGATTCTCTTGTGATTTCATAATGAATTCTGAGATTTCTATCTAATAAAGTTTTTTTCTTTATAATCTATGTAATAGTTGTGTTATATTTTTAGTCTTTTTGAAATCTATGTTATCGGAAAAGTATTTTGTTTTTGAACGCTTATTGAGAATTTAATTATTTTTCCTTGATTAGGGTTTATGGTTAATTCATTTAGTCTTAATCAATTTCTTGTATGCTTAGTCAAGAGATAAAAGATATACATATCATTGAGTATATGCTTGAAGACGATCGGAGATGTTGAATATATCACTAGACACTTGTTTTGCTGATAAGATTTTATTGAATTTGATTGATGTTTGTTTCATTAAGTTCAACTATATGATGAAAATTGAAAAATAACAATCTTAAGAAAACTAGGAAAGAATTTGTTGTGAAAGAACTGATGGGAGTCAGGCAGCGGAAGCAATAAGATTCACTTTTATCAGAACAATATGGAAACACCCTGAATGCAATCAATCAATCCAAACAAAACCAATATGCAGTCGAAAACAGAAGAATAAATCAACACCAATAATTAACATGGGAAAAAGCTCACAGTAGAGATCAAAAACCCACAGGACGGTAAATACTCCACTAATACCAAAACAAAGATACAATGAGTCTCACAAAATTAATCACAGAGCATATCAATACAACTCTTCCTAATCCTCAAAACTGGTCACCAACAATGGCCCAAAAATATCAACAAATTGAAATTAATAAGGAAGAGTTCAAGAATCTTGTCACCAGAAAAATAGACAACGTTCACGAATTATCGGGAAACAAATTACAGCTCTGATCTCAAATCCGACCGTCCAAAATAATTAACTGTGAGTGATAAAACTCCAGTAAAACTTTCAAAGCAATTGGAGAAGATTTCACCATTGGATTTCCGAAACAACCAAGACTGACGGTAAGAGGAACTTGTTGCGGATAACAACTCTTCACAAAATTCCTGACAATTCTACAGACCTCCAGTAGACAATCACACCGTCCAAATAGAAGAAATATGAGTGAGAAATCTTTAATAAAAATTGCAGCTCGATCAGACAAGGTTTCACTGTTAGATCTTCAAAACAACCAACACAGGTTGCTATAGGAAGTAGCTACGAATTACTTCTCCCTCTTTTCTTCAAAGCGGTTGCTCACACACTTCTCCACACACACCAAAGCTCTCACGGTTGCACAGACGATTACACACACTCAGGGTTAGCCTTTTACCGTAATGATATTGATGCATTATATTGGGTCTGTCATGTGCCATAGACACACCAAAACATAATGGGTTTGGGCCTCACAAGGAGAGAAACAACCCAACAAATCTCCCCCTTCTTGACTATGTTGAGGCCCTCATAAATCAGGTCATAGAGCACCATTGTTTCATGCTACTCCTAGGCAATGTCTTTGTCATCATATCAACACTGTTCTCATCAGAATGAGCCAAATCACCTCTCTCTGACTTCCTTGAAGGTAAGTGACTCTTGAAAGACACTCTATTTTTCTTTCCACCAAAGCAATGAGAACTTTTTTGTAAATGTGCCTTTCCAACATCAGACAATACATTCCTTCTAACTAAAACAGACTTTCCTTTGTCACTCATATGACATAATCTCTTATGCCATAAGTCAGTTCCATCAACAAACTCAGCTGCATGAACAACATCTTTTACAATTTTAGATTAAGTTATGTAAAGTGTAGAGTGTTTAGTACCTCTACCCACAACCATGGAACCCTTAGTGAGCTTCCAACTATCACCTGCAAATGAGTTGTTATAGTTTTCATCACACAACTTACCAACAGAAAGTAAGTTTAATCGGACATCAGGAACATGCTTCAAAATTAGTCTCGAGCCATTGGACATCTCCAAGCAAACCTGTCCAACACCAATGCATCTTGCTACACTTTCATGAGCCATTTTCACACTTCCAAAATCACCAGGAGTATAAGAAGTAAACAAATCTCTCCTGGATGTGATATGAAAAGAAGCACCGCTATTAATCACCCAACTTGTTGAGCTATCAACAAGATTCGCAGGCTCAAACTCATGAACTAAAAGAAAATCATCAGAAGTTGCATTGATCCTGTCTTCATCATCACTGCTATCTTTACCCTTGTCACTGTTATCCTTCTCAGTTCTATTTTTCAACTTCCAACAATATTTCTTTATGTGCCTCTTCTTATGACAATAATTACGCTCAACATCTTTGTATCTGCCTTTAGAGTTGCTCCTACTTTGATCTCCTTCTGAAGCACGACTGTTGCTTCTCCCCTATACTCAGATACCAAAGTATCTGAATTAGGTGATGTACCCAATGACTTTCTTCTCATTTCTTCATTCAAAACACTACTCTTGGCAAGGTCCATAGAGATGACACCATCAGGAGCAGAATTGGACAATGAAGTTCTAAGAATTTCCCATGAATCTGGTAAGGAGCCAAGAAACAATAGTCCTTGAATTTCTTCATCAAACTTGATACCCATAGCAGATAACTGATTCATAATTCCCTGGAAGTTGTTCAAGTTATTTGTCATTGATGCCCCATCAATATATTTTAAAGCTAACGGTTGCTTTATCAAAAACATCTTGTTATTCCCATTTTTTCTAGCATATAATTGTTCAAGCGTAATCCACAAAGCCCGAGCATCTGTCTCCCCAATAATATGGTTCAACACATTATCATCAATCCACATTCTAATATATCCACAAACCTATCTATGTAAGAGATTCCATTCTTCATCACTTATATTACTAGGCTTCTCATCACCTAAAACAGGTTTATAAAATTTTCTCATCACATAAAGCAAATCTTCCATTTTCGCCTTCCAAATATTGTAATTGAAGTCATTCAGAGTAATCATTCTACTAGTGTTAGTTTCCATTGTTCACCAAATCACAAACCCAAAATCGATTAGCTCTGATGCCAGTTGATGGGTAATCCGAGGGGGCAAAATCGGGGAGATCTCACAAGAATGAGAACTGGGCCAAACATATAAGGGAATGACACCACCTTCAACCCAAAACCTTAAGGCATTAAGTTTGTGGGTCTTCTTTCTTATATGTTGCTCAACTTTCTCATTCCTACTTAATGTGGGATTTAGACTCACACTTGAATACGGGTGCAGTTTGACCCTGTATCGAAAGTCTTTCTGACGGATGTTTCGGGGAAGCGTGTCCCGTTTAAGTGTGTAAACGGCGGTACAAGTGAGACAAGTGAGGGTCGTTTGTGATTAAGGTACTCGTATTTGAAAATGCTTCTGCTCGAGGGGGAGTGTGTACCAATGTGGAATGGACTCTCACTTGAGAGGGAGATTGTTAGGTATTCAAGTGTGAGTCTAAGTCCCACATTGAGTATAAATGAAAAAGTTGAGCAACATATAAGAAAGAAGACCCACAAACCTAATGCCTTAAGGTTTTGGGTTGAAGGTGGTGTCATTCCCTTATATGTTTGGCTCAGTTCTCATTCTTGTGAGATCTCCCCGATTTTGCCCCCTCGAATTACCCAACAAGAACATGAGAATCAACCTATTTTTTTATTATTTTTAAATCACTCATTTTAATTTCTTGCAGAACAATCATCAAACTCCTCTCTCTTTAATTTACTATTACTACTAACTTTTATTATTGCAAATAAGTTTTTTTAAACATTAATTGAATGAATTTACTATTATTGGATTCGTCGGGAGACAACTTGGGATTAACTTTTCCTTATCTATATTATCATATCTTTGGTGTTAAATGGTCTAGCAATGCGTTAGGTAGTCAACAATATAATTCTTTTTATTTGCTCGTGAAACGATTGCGATCAGTGACCACTAAAATCGATCGCTGAACTCTAAAAATAAGTCATTAAATGTGTTAGCGGGCAAAAAATGATAGTAACGAAAACTCTAGTTGTTAAGATTTTAACGACAACTTTTTCTATTAATCACAATTTAATGATCAAAAAATCAATCACAGAACTTTTTTTGCTAAATTGATGGCTAAATTTTCGATGGCTAAATTGAAATAATTTTTAGTGACTAATTCGGTGGTTAAAATAAGATAATTTTCAATGTCTAAATTTAGATAATTTTTTGTGGCTAATTCGGCAGTTGAAATGTAATAATTTTTTGTGGCTAAAATGAAATATTTTTTATGACTAATTCGATGCCTAAAATGAAATAATTTTCAGTGGCTAAAATAAAATATTTTTTCTGGCTAAATTTGAGAATATTAATACGTATATTTAAATATTTTTTGGACATGTTTATAAACAATTTTCAAACTTGCTTATAAATGCTCAAAAATTCAATCGTACCAACGACACAAAGAATATGGTTTTAGAGAGAGTGTAAGAACAAGTGGAGTTCTCTTTGGAGAAACTGTCTATTAGACTTCAAGAGTTTATAAATGATGTTTAAGGGTGTACAAGGTGTAGTGTTACAATCATCTTATCATCAAATAATTGTTTGCATGTCTCAAATGGAAAGACATTCACCTAAGAGATATGAGTTTGATGATATACTTGCCCATGCACTAGCTACAATGAGGAGGTGCACACATCTAAACCAACTACTTTTTGTGAAGTTGTTGCTTGTGTTGAGGATGACAAGTGGATTCTGGACATGCACAAGGCGGTGGAGTCTTTGTAGACAAATGATAGGTGGGAATTGGCAAGACTATAACATATTAGAGTATTGATGGGTGAAAATAGATCTTCAAGAATATTATTGGAACACCAAATAATTTCTCTTCTAGGATTGATGTTAGAAGGTCTAATAAAACATCAACATTTTTTGGTAGAGTGGGTGGTAATGCATCTACAAGGACAAGTGTTTAATGGAAAGTTGTTTGATACTCCATAAGCTTATCCCAAGCCTTTTTTGTTGTCTCAAGATTCAAGATCTTGATGAAAACTTCAATGTCTACTACCACATGTATCACACAAGTACTCTACCTTCCTTTGTCAATTCTTCATTATGATTTTTCATTTGAACCATTGTTTGGTTGTTTAGTAATGGAGATGGACTACTTTTGTTTCCACCACATCCTACAAAATTTGAGTTCTAAAAAATAAGTTCTTTTTCACCGAAAAATCATAATTTTCACCTAGAAATGTTAGAAGTGGAGGAAAAGAGTTGCTACTAATTTTCATAACCTTTTTCTTGTGAGCATCCATTTCTAGTTAGTATTTGAATTTCTAACTAATTTCCACGTGGTGAAAAGTTCATTCTACCAAAACAATGACCATATAACCAACTTTCTCGTTAAATAAAAATCATCACTAATTTCAACCTAACAAAATAAGGCAAATAAAAAATATAAAGTATGATCATAAAATATTTAGAAAAATCCAATTCATTAGAAACATTGACACCTTATTCATAGATTTCAAGAATGTTTTTCTCAATAGATATTTATTGAAGGAAATTTTTATGGAGTTTCTTTAGGCTATCATATAACTAACAAAATATGGTTTGAAAGCTTAATAAGTTTCTATATGGACAACAAAGAGCTTCAATGTAGTAAAATAATGATTATTATTTGTTATTGAGTCTCATTCACCGTATCTTTTGTGTGTGTAAGTGATATAATTTTTTATGGTCTTAACTTTGCCTAGATCATTGAGGCTGAACATAGGTTTCAAATTTCTTTTAAGTTAAAAATATTTGTTGATTTAAAGTATTGGTTAGGACTATAAATTTCTAGATAAAAAATATAATTATATATTTCCTAACAAAATAAACATCTTTATTATAAGATACAAGTCTATTTAGATACAAACTGACTTCTGTATCATGGATTCTAAAAAAAACTATTTAGAGACCAAATTTTAGTTATTAAATAAAATGATTGTTGATTGTGATCAAAATAACAACCAAATTAGACTTTGGTTGCTAAATAACTACAAAATAGAACTAATGATTGGATTTAGTTCTGTTGGTACATGTGAGACTTAAGTTTGAATCCCACCTAGTGCACATTGTCAATAATGTTAATAAAACTAACTAAAACAATAGTAAAAATAATCTTTAAAAATAGATATAATAATAATAATAATAATAATAATAATAATAATAATAATAATAATAATAATAATAATAAAATATAAGAGTAGTAATAAAATTGAAAAAAAAATATTAATATTATTTTAAACAATATTCCTTACAGACGAAATAAATGTGTATGTAAATTACGTACGGATTTATTCTTATGTAAATTATCTTCGAGCATATTACATGTAAATTTTCATTCGTATGTAAAATGATTACATATGAATTTTTAGTCATTATTACATACGGATTTTGTCCATATATAATTTTAGTTTTTTTTTTTTTGTAGTGTGTAAGTTTCAACTAAAATAAGTGGTTAAAACAACAACAACTTAAATTGTACTCACTTTTACTATATGAGAAAATGTCTCCTCATAATCAATTTCATAAGTTTAATTATATTTTTTTTTGCAACCAATTTAACTTTATAAATGTCTCTTCTCTCATTTGTTTTATATTTCACTACAAATATCTATATGTATCTTACAAATTTTTTTTGTCTTTGGTTTTTTAACAATCTCCGATGTCAAGTTTATTTTAAAAAAATATGAAAGAATTAGAATGAATTAACATATGTGCTAACAAATTCATTGGGAGGACTTAACTGAATTTATTTATTCCAAGCTCGGCACATACAATTTGCATGCTGGAGCTTAAGGGAGGAGTGTTAGAATTAATAAGTTTAGATAGTAATTGGTAGTAAAAGTGTTGTGTACTTTGTGTCGTATAGTTACTAGATATATCTTTTTATGTTTTCTTCTCTTTCCTTACTTGTATTGTATCTGATGTATCTAAATTCATTCTAATTCTTTTAAATTATTCTCAAGAAAATGCTCTCATAATTGTAATCAAAATGGAATAGGGAAAAGAAAGTACAATCATATTGTTGATACGGGGATCTTGCTTTCATCGCTGCAGTTTGTCATTAATAGATTATGGTTTGCATTTTTGAATTTTTCTGTATCCTATACACATCTTTTTCAGACTTCACCTCATTATGGATTTCTCAAGGCTTTTGGATGTGCATGTTTTACTTTACTCTGGCCATACAATTCTCACAAGCTGGCTTTTCATTCTCAACAATGTATCATTCTTGGATATTCATGATCTCTTTTAAAAATTTGTTTGAGAATGTATCGTATAAGTTTTGAAAAATTTATTATTAAAATTTTGTTTCAGAAATTTTATTCCCCGCATTTCTTATCTTATGAATTTTGCTCTGAAAAACTCATTTTGAAAATCATTTTATACGTTCTAAAAATTTATTTTGAAAACTTTGTTGTGAAAAGTTTGTTTTGAATTATATTTTATTTGTTTTAAAAAATTTGTCCTGTAAATTCTATTCTAACAATTTTGAAAAGTTTGTTTTGGAAAAGTTTTAAAACAAAAGTCGCATTTGTAAAGGATGAAATGATATTTTAAAAACTATAGGGGTGCAGGAAGTAAAAGTTTAGCGCTATGAATTTTGGGCCCTAACATTGTGTCATGAGTCTGATTCCATCATGGATATTACTTCATTTACCTCCATATATTTCGTTCTGCACTTCTACAAATATGAAACTTCTCATTTTGTTCTTTTTTAGATTGTACGATATAAAAATCATTTTTAATTTTTAGATTCCTCAATATAAAAACAATTCAAATGGTATAATCTAAAAGTTAAAAATGACTTTTAGATTATGAAATTTGAAAACTTTTTTAAGAAACAAATAATTTTATATTATATAATCTAAATTTTTTTTCTTTAATAAAAAATAACTTTTGAACCGTGGAATCAAAAAGTCTAAAGCTTTGTTAAATTATATAATCTAAAAATAATTTAAATTATACTATTAAAAAGACTTTTTAAACTTTTAAATTATATAATTTAAAAATAATAAAATAGAAATTTACATATATGTAGGATGTAAGATGAAAATCACTATAAAAAAAACTATTTAGAGATCAATATTTAGCTACCAAATGAAATGGTTGTTAATTGTGACCAAAATAGTCACAAAATTAAATTTTGGTTGCTAAATAACTATAAAATAGAAGTAACGATTGAATTGAGTGACCAATTAAGTCAAATAATTGGTATCTAACAATAGATATCAAAGTTTTAGTGACTTATGTCATTAAATTCTAAATTGGTATCTAATTAAGTTAAAGTTAAAGACTAATTTAGAATCTAATGGCATAGGTCACTAAAACCTTGGTAAGCTAATGTTAGATACCAATTATTTGACTTAATTGATCATTAAACTCAATCCTTACTTCTACTTTATAGTTATTTAGCAATCAAACTCTAATTTGGTGACTATTTTGGTCACAATTAGTAACCATTTCATTTGGTAGCTAAAAATTAGTCTCTAAAAAACTTTTTTCTTGTAGTTAATACGAAGGTAGAGGAAGAAACAAACTTCCGTTATTCAAATTCACGTTTCTATTTGTATCGTTGTTAAATCTTGCTAACTTTTCTTCACCTTTGTTTACACCTAAGAAAAGAGAAAAAAGAAAGAACCAGATGTGAAATAAATTTATCCATAAACTAAAGTTATCCCATGCATGAATTAAAAATAAATTTTTAGAGAAATTTATAGGAAGAACTCTTGCAAATTAATTTATTCTTTAAGCTAATTTTAGTTTATGAAGAAACCCATTTCATTTTTCTTTTCTTTTAGAATTTTTTATGAAGAAAATTTTCCTAACAGGACCATAATCTATATCCATACTACGTTCTGTGCTTCATTGTTCCTGTCTAAATTAATTGTGTAGAGATCTCCAAAGCTACTGAATTTCAGAACAAAATTACAGGGCAAACCAAAGTAAAGAAGGCTTCTACTGCACCCCTATAATTTCTAACTCCACCTTATAAGTTTTAAAATACTCTTTTACCCTCGGTATTTTATTTCAAACTTTCTTCTCCTTTGCCACAATGTTCTTCCGCTGCTGTTTTTATCCATCAAGCTTCAAAGCTTTGGCGAGCTGTGATAGTGGTGGTATAGCTCGAGGTACTTGGAAAAGGTATGAAAGAGTTGTTGCATTGTCTATAGAATTTTGGATTCTAGAAATAGACTTCTGGAACACGCATTCTAGAATGTGATTTGTCAAAAATATTGTCTTCTGTTGTATCTGGAAGTTGTGCTTTTAAATTTTAGAAAGCACATTGTGTGGAAAAAAATATATGGATTGTTGTATTTAGAAGGATTTTTTTTGTAAATTCTGAAAAGTGCATGTTGGAAGTGTTATATAACTGTTCCAGCTTAAAGAATCTAAAAGTTCTCCAGAAATAACAATTCCAGAAGGCATTTCTTAGAGGCTATATTTCAAATAGACAATTTTGGAATACATATTTTTTATTCTGGAAACTAAAAAGCTTGTCGATTTTGAGTTTTTTTTTGGCACTTAAATCTCATTTTTTAGAGTTGTATGAATGAATACGTCTGTATGAGGATATCTGAGGTTGTCATGTGTTTGAGTATAAATGATGTTGATATAGAGTATGTTTTACCTTCTCGTGCATTGGATAATGAATTTAGGTTATAAAATTACAGTAAATGTTATCGATATATTAGTATCATATGATATATATAATTGTGGGACAAATTTTATAAATGAAATATAAAGTTGTACTATGTTATTCTAAGAATTCACTATTTGAGAAGACTTGTAATGTTGTTTATTCTTTTAGATTTGTTAATATTATATTAAGATTGAATGCGATAAATCAACAGGAAAAAAAGAAAACATACATACTATTAGATTATTAAAATATAGAAAGGATTTAGAAGTATATGTTAGTAGAAATATGAAATGTGAATGTTTTTTTGGACTCTGAATAAAACCAATAAAAGGTGGTAAATGACTCTAAATAAATAATGTTATACTGCCATCTAACATTAAAGAAGAACTTCTTTCAAACAAAATTTGCAAAAACATTTTGTCAACAAATTTATTTAACAAAATCTTTGTGTGTTTAAGCAAATAAGACACTATCTTTCATATTATTATGAAAACATAAAATGTTATTATTATAAAAAAATTTAATACACAATTCAAAACTTTCTTCTTATATTTTTGACTAATTGTCTCACTTAAAAGACATACTTGAAAAGGTAGAGTCACATTTACTTAAAAAACATATAACGTAATTAATATTAAAGATTTCACTTGGTCAATCATTTTGATCAGAATTATTTCTTCTAGTGCAAGTCAGACCTTTTGACTTCTCAACATGATGATGACAACTCTGTTGATGAATAATTTTTTTTTATATTTATTTACTTATAATATTCTAATATTATGATTGTAATATTTTTCATTTTAATATTTATTAGTAAATTGTTTCATTTAAATATTATTCATGATGTGCTTCATTTTAGTAGTTAGTTTCTTTAAGTTATAATGTCACGCTTAAGCAAACTACCTCCTCGTTCTACGTCTCTCTCTTACTTAAAGTGTGATATTCTCACGTTAACCAGTTATTTTTTCTTTTTCACTTTCAACTTCTTATATTTTGTTTCAAACCATGCGTTTTTGCCCAAATAAAAGTGTATATACTTAATTAAGTGATTAAATAATTTTGTGACGAATCTTTCATAAAAATTTGCAACACGTCGCTGTATAAGATTGTTATGCATCTTTGTAACAAAATAAAATAATGTTTCGTATGATATTTTTGTTACCACTATTTTTGAAAGAGTAAACTTTTGTCACAAATATCACCAATATTTTGTGATTAACATTCTTTGTTGGTGATTTATTTATTTTTTTATTTTTTTATAAAAAAATAAATTTAATGCATTTAAATTAAGAATCAGAATTAATTCCTATCTAAAAGAACAAAGAAAATTTTATTTGCTTTTTGAGTTGGAAATTGTATTATTTTATTTAATACACAGTATCTTTCTTTTTTTACAACTCTAGTAGGACAGTTGCTTCCTACACAATACACAATGTTTCTTACATTTAACAAATTCTTAAAATATCAATAATATTCTTATTTTATTTTATATATTAAATATTTTTTCTTCTTTTCACATTTACATAAGCATCTCTCTTATATTTTGGTTTTTTTAACAATAATAAAAATAATATTGGATGTTGTTAAGATATTTACAATTTAATATAATTAATTTTAAAAATTCAGTTTAATACATTATTTTTAAATATTTGGTTTTTTATAATTAATTTAATGTTTCTTGAAAAAAATATATAGATATTTTTTAATATTTATTAGAATTTTTTTATTATTTATCAAGAGTGTTTATTAATATTTATAATAACTCAGTATGAGAATGAAAAAAAAATATTTAATAAATAAATTTTAAAATAAAAATAATAAGAGATAGTTGATATATTAAATATTTGTTAAGTCTAAAAAACAATATATATAGCAACTTTCCTCTAGTAAAGAAGAGGTATTACACTGAATCTATTTTTACTAGGAACACAAGATGGGGGATTTTGTTTGCCTAAAGAAGAACCTTTCACATTGGAACAAAAACTTTTTAGTGGCTGTCTTCCCACAGAGTGCAAATCAATGTCCTCCACAGTTACATTTTGACATGGCATTTCCATACTGCAATTCAAACTCACTCCATATTCACTAGCACTGCTTCCTCTAATATTTTTGTATAAAACATTGCTGATTTGCACATGCGAAGACTTCTGCAATAAATTAAATAAATATGTTATGGCAACAATCATATTCCTTAGGGTACTTAACTAATACGGGTTTTTCTTATTTTTTGCAAATTTTTTACAAAATGTTTATAATGGGAAAAAAATAATAATTTTAATTAATACTATATTAAAAATCGTGCCTTAATCTTAAAATTGTATAACCATTTCATTTTAAATTAAATAAAATCCCGTATAGTGATAGAATTTCTTGATTTATCCCAAGAATTAAAGAAAAATTTTGTCCATTCTGAAAACTTTGTAAAAATATTATACCACCAAAATGAAAAAAAAAAAAAAAAAATTAAAAGGAAAAAAAAAAAAAAAAAAAAAAATTAGGAAACTAAAATCAGAAATAAAAATGA
>Ga0209700_102949_pt1 | contig 33504 bp, 26 predicted proteins | sample SiratroredBW_FD_187528 | JGI IMG/M metagenome (GOLD analysis project Ga0209700, IMG submission 187528) | Root nodule microbial communities of legume samples collected from California, USA - Siratro red BW (SPAdes) (version 2) | ecosystem: Host-associated > Plants > Roots > Nodule | place: USA...
GGAACTATCTGAGCAAGTTAATTTCAAGAGAAAGTTGACTAGTAGTTTTTGTCCTGTTTTATTAGGTACAGGATGTTACAAAGGTTCAATCAATTTTGTTAGTATAAGTTGTGATATAATAAAGTATTTAAACTTAGTTCAATTTTATAAATTAATTTATGAATTGAAGTTTGTATTAATTTATATAGTATAATTTGGTGTGTGTATATTAGATTAACTAAATATGTTGTATTATCATAAAACTAGTAGCTATACAGATGTACCATAATTTTCTGCACTTATTCAATTTTCTCTGTTTAACTTCATTTTCTATTTTCAGGTATTCGCCATAGTCGTCCACACGCTTCTCAAGTTTGTTGTCATTCTATCATGGTGTTGTTGCCATTGTCTCTACTTTTCAGGTAGGTCCATTTCTTTTGTCAATTTAGCAATGCTTCTATTTAATTAACTTACTTTACTGGTGCTTTATATTCGTTTGTACACTAGGATGATGTTAGAGAGACTAGAGTATATCACTAGGATTGTATCGTATTTATCATGATGTGTTGGTATTGAGTCTGGGGATGTTCGATCCCCGACATTTTATGTTTTCTGTAATATTTATGTTTATCATGATGTGTTAGTATTGAGTATCGGGATGTTCGATCCCTAGCAATTTTAGGTTTCATTTTTGTCTTCTTTAATATGTATGAATTCTTTTTTATATATGTAGTCATGGATCGAAGTTGGATAACTGCAAGTCAAATCAGTGATAAATTGTAAGTTGTTTGCTGGAGATCCTCCTCGTTTGGTAGCGATTGGGATAGTGTATGCTACAGGTTCGACGATCTACACAGTGTCACTTAGAGAAGGTTTAAGTAGAGTGATCGTCGAAAAAGTTACAGATGCAAATGCCGAGGTGCCAGAGTCCACGTTAGAGGTTAGATTTGTGGGACAGGCGCTCGGTACATTTATTGCATGGCCTACACATCTCCTAAAGGTAATTTCTAAAAAACATAAGGTATGATTGTCATCATTTCATGTTATTTAAATTAACACTTTTTTGTTTAAATTAATACATTTAGTTTTGTTATTTTTTGTTACAGGACGGTGGGAGTAAACAAGCCTGAGAATTGAAAGAAAGATACAACATTTAGCCCCACAAAGAGAGGAAGAGAGTCACTTTGTATTATCTATTTACTATCCTCACGTTGAACGAGTAACATGAAGATGATGTAGAACAAGGACCTTGGTAGTGGAAGGAAAAATATACAGTTGATGTAAGATGAAACAATAGTCAAATGTAAATTATGTGACAGAAATTTGGAGCTACCGAGGTATTTTGTAAAGTTATACTTTGATATATTAGACAATTTTTTTATGTGTATCAATATAACTATTAGGTTTTAAGTCTAAGTATTTTTTTATAATATTTGGAGTATTCTTCCATTTTATTTAATTCATTTTTTGTCCATAAAAAAGAAACATAACTCATGTTTTGTACCTACCACCTTGACAAGCCAGATACACTCATAATAGTATACAATTGAAGCGCGCTCATAAGGCTTGGTTATCTACAATCCATATCTCACACTTAATCTTCATTAAGCTCGGTTATCTCATAGGTATATGTATCTAATATTTAATGCTTATAACGAGACACTTTAATTCTGATAAAAGTTACCACTTAATTATATATTTTAAATACAAGGTCACCATATAGGGAGTATACACAACTTAAAACACTTTCTACCCAACTTTTAATAGTTATTCTCTTATTGTGCTTTTACTGACTTAAGTGTCGGGAAATCTTTTGTAGGTGGCCCTCTCCTCATGCTATTGATCATCAATCACCTAAGAGATTATCATTCTCAACCACTTCGCAAGGTTCAAGGCCAGGTCAGGTAAGAACATTTGATGCCCACCGTGGGATCTTGGTAAAACTTTTTGTTGTCTCACCTTGAAGCAACAAACAGACGACAATGAATCAAGTGACTTTGGAGGCCTTGAAGAAGCAGATGAAAGAAGTTGTTCAAAGAAATGAGATGAATGTCCAGAATACTGTCAGAACAACGGTCGGAGACATTGTCATCACTCTTCGCAGAGAGATGGATGCAAGGTTTGATGCTCAATGTCAAGCCTACGAGAATGAACTGAGAAATCTGCATACACCGATGAACGCTCTACACCAGGGACACTATCCCTCGAATACCCCGACGAGTACCCAGTGCAGTTCATCGTCGGGGGATGAGTCTCTGAGTCATACTCGGCAGGATGTCGCAGCTCACGCCAAAGTTCACCTCAATCACACTCTCCCTCCCCACTCCACCGTTCTAGGCAACCCTCCCCTCAGAGTCAGTCAGCCCCGAGTGGAAGCAGGTCCATAGCCACTGATCTCAAGGTCCATAGCCACTGATCTCAAGGTCCACCACGGCTTGAGCAGGCCTCATTCAGAAAGACAAGAGGACTACAGACCCAGACGGTACCATCGGAGGACACCCTCTAAGGAGGAATGCCACAACCATTAAGACCCGAGTTGGAGGAACAATTGGATGGTTATCATTCATTTACACCTGATGTCATGCAAGCTCGGTTGCCGAGTAAGTGGAAATGGTCGAACGTGAAAACGTACGATGGTACCACTGATCCAAACACTCATTTGTAGTTCTACTTGACCCAAGCCAATTTGTTTTATGAAGTTGTAGCTCCCTTCCACGTACATCCATCCCTATCCCAAGCCGTTGTTGGGATTTGCTAGATATCGTGTTCACACCAGAGGATATGTTGATTTGCTAACAACATTTGGTATGGGTAAATCCTATAAAACTCTAACGATCAGATACATACTGATTGAGGCGGAAACTTCTTACAACGTCATCATTAGAAGGAAAATAGTGAACAGGATAGGGGTCGTTGTCTATACGCCTCACATGGCCATGAAGTTCCCCATTGAGGAGGGGACCATCATAATAGTTAAAGCTAACCCTAAGGAAGTTCGGTTATGTTACATTCAGAGCTTAAAAGTGGCCCCCTACTCGGTCAAAGGAACCACGAAGGAGTACACCACCTAGAGAGAGACCGACCCTCAGCTGGAGTCACCAGAAGAATACCATTATGTGAGTACAATGGAAGAAGAGGAGTTAGAGCTTGACCTAAGGGACGATGTAGAAGAGGAGGAGCACTCAACCCGTGATGAGCCAATGATTTTGTTCACTGACGAGAGCTAGACCTTGACCCCAGAGCCAAGGTAGGGACGAGGAATGCCCAACCTTGGACGAACCGATGACCTTGGTTCAATTGGGGAGGCAAAGCAGAACACCAAGATCGGTGACATAGCCAATGAGTAGTTAAAGGTTGAGAGAAAGAGAGTACTGCTGACCAATGTTGATCTATTTGCATGGAGTCCCGCTGATATGCCTGGAATTGACCCAGACATCATCTGTCATAAATTGGCCACCCTCACCCAGGCCAGGCCAGTCGCCCAAAGGAAAAGAAAATTGGGTGAGGAATGTCGTCAGTGTTTCGTGAGGTGGAACAACTAGTATCTGCTGGCTTCATTCGAGAGTTGGTGTATACCACATGGCTAGCAATTGTGAGGGTAAAGAAGGCTAACGAAAAGTGGAAAATGTGCGTTGATTATATAGATTTAAATAAAGCATTCCCGAAAGACACGTCCCCTCCCTAGTATTGATTGACTTGTAGATGGGACGGTCGGGTATGAGCTGCTTAGTTTTTTGGATACGTACTCGGAATACAACCAGATCAAGATGTATCTCCCAGATGAAGAAAAAATTATCTTCATGACCGACGGGAGAATTAATATCATAAAGTAATGCTCTTCGGCCTGAAGAACACTGGGGCAACTTATGAGCATCTGATGGACAAGGTGTTCAAAGACCTCATCGGGCAAATCACGGAGGTTTATATGGACGATATGGTAGTCAAGTCAAGTTTGGTCGAGGACCATGTTTCGCATCTAGAGAAGGTGTTTGAAACGGTAAGAGCATATGACATGCGATTTGACCCTCAGAAGTGTTTCTTTAGAGTAATAGGAGGCAAATTCCTAGGATTCATGATCACCCATAGAGGAATATAGGTGAATCCCAACAAATGTGAAGCCATTACAGCTATGATGAGTCCATCTTGCTTGAGAGAAGTCCACCAACTCAGCGGAAGGCTAGCTGCCTTGTCATGTTTCCTACCAAAGTTAGCTGAGAAGGTAAGACCAATGTTCAAGTTATTGAAAGGTGCTGAGCTTTTCAACTAGAACGATGAATGTGAAGCCATGTTTGTAAGCATAAAGAAAGAAATATCCTCATTACCTGTACTGATCAACCCTTCCCCACACTCAACCTTGGCCATTTACCTAGTTGTTTTAGCCTCGGCCATCAGTTCTGTACTGGTGTACGAAGACCACAAAAAGCAAGCACCGATGTAGTTCACAAGCAGAACTCTTCAACCTGCTGAAGAGAGGTACCAAATCATTGAGAACTTGGCCCTGGCCCTTGTCTTTTTCGTCCGAAGGCTTCGACATTACTTTAGGACCTTCAACATAATAGTACGCACAGATTATCTCATTTAACAAGTACTCCAGAAGCTCGAGCTTGCGAGAAGAATGACTACTTAGGCTCTTGAGCTGTTCGAATTCAGGTTAAAATACGAGTGTTGAGGACTGATTAAGGCCCAATTCTTGGCAGATTTCCTTGCCGAGCTCCCGACACATAGAGGAAACCAAGACTGGTGGTTGCTAAGGGGAGATGGCTCCTCAAATAAAAAGGAGATAGGTTGACTGTTGAATAGGCCATTAGGTTCAATTTACCCACATCGAACAATCAAGCTGAAATGAGGCACTCATAGTAGGACTCCACTTGGAAAAAGAGCTCAGGGTGAGACGCCTCAAATATCAAAGTGACTTGCAATTAGTCACCAGCCAGGTTAAATGAGAGTACCGGGCTAAAGAGCCCCTCCTCCAAAAATACTACCACATCGTCAAAAATTTAGCTTCCCATTTCAACAAGTTTATCATCTCCCATGTTCCCAGGACAACTAATTATCGAGCATACATTTTGTCTAAACTGGTTAGCACGAAAAAAGCAGGACATCATAGGACCTTGATTCAAGAAACACTTGCCACGCCGAGTTGGGATTATGAAGATGTCTTGCAGATTAATGTTGCCAAAGCCAATTTGATGACACCCATTATAAGGTACTTGGTAGATGACGTACTCCCATAAGATTCCGGAAAAGCCAAAAAACTCCGCCGACAAGCAACTTTCTACACGATATGCAATGGGGAGCTGTTCCATCGAGGATTCTCTTCACCTCTTTTGAAGTGCTTCGATGAAGATCAAGTGACATATGTGTTGGCCAAGTTACACAAGGGAATCTGCAGAATGCACTCGGATGCTCGGTGCATGGCAACCTGAGTACTTCGAGCAGGGTACTTCTGGAAGAGTATTAAACAAGATGCTCAAACATTTGTGGAGAAATGCATCGAGTGCCAAAAGTTCAGTCCCATTCATTCATTGCTACCCGAGGAACTACACCAAAACACCTCATTGTGTCCGTTCCACACTTGGGGAATGGATATTCTTGGACCCTTTCCAATATCTAAGGGCCAGGTAAAATTCCTGATAGTTGTTGTTGATTACTTTACCAAGTGGATCGAAGTGGAGCGCCTGACTAGTATCACTACTTGGCAAGTTCGAAAGTTCTTATGGAAAAACGTAATTCGTAGGCATGGCTTACCATATTGTGTGGTAATCGACAATGGTAGGCAATTCATTGATAAAGATCTAGAACAGTTCTTCACTCAACTCAGTATTCGGCATAAGGCCTCGTCAGTTGAACATCCCCAGACAAGTGGTCAAGCTAAAGCAGCCAATAAGGTGATCCTGAATGAGTTGAAGAAGAAGATAGGCCAAGCCAAGGGACTTTGGGCTGAAGAGATTCCTGGAATATTATGGGAATACCATTGCACCCCACAATCAACCACAGGAGAGACACCATTCTAGATAACCTACGAATCTGACGCGATGGTGCAAGTAGAACTCGGTGAAACTTCACGGAGGAGACAACTCGTTGATGAGACAAGCAATGACGAAGGCCTCAAAATATAGCTAAATTTGATACAAGAAATTTGAGAGGATGCTCAGGTTAGAGAAGAAGTGGTAAATCAAAGAGTAGTTCGTCGCTACAATACTCGGGTATAGGAACAAACATTTCAAAAGTGCGATCTGGTTTGGCGAAAGTTAAATGGAGCAAGAAAGAACCCATAAGAGGGCAAGCTCACATCCAACTGGGAAGACCCATTCAGAATTACTAATTCATTTCAAAATAGGGCCTACAAGCTTGAGGAACTCAGAGACAAACTCCTACTGAGGACATGGAACGCCACCCATTTAAAGATTTACTATAATTGATGTACTAAAATACCAGTACAGTGTACTCTTTCCTTGACTTGGATTTTCACCTAAGGAGGGGTTTCCAAGCAAGGTTTTAATGAGGCCCATACTCGGAAATATTATTATTCATTAATTGTTGATCTTTTGTTTATTCGTCACTTAACGAGTAACCATTCCCGATATTAAAGAGCTCGGGTAACCATTCCCAAATATCAAAGAGCTCGGGTAACTATTCCCAAATATCAAAGAGCTCGCGTAACCACTCCCAAATATCAAAGATCGGGTAACGACTCCCAAATATCAAAGAGCTCGGGTAACTCCCAAATATTAAAGAGCTCGGGAAATCATTTGCAAATATCAAAGAGCTCGGGTAACCACTCCCAAATATTAAAGAGCTCGGGTAACCACTCTCACATATCAAAAAGCTTGGTTAACCACTCCCAAGTATTAAAGAGCTTGGGTAACCACTCACAAGTATCAAAGAGTTTGGGTAACCATTTCCAAATTGTTAAAGAGCTCGGGTAACCACTCCCAACTATCACAGAGCTCGGGTAACCACTCTCAAATGTTAAAGAGCTAGTGTAACCATTCTCAAATATAAAAAAGCTCGAGTAACTACTCCCACCCATCAAAGAGCTTGGGTAACTACTCCCAAATATTAAATAGCATGGGTAAACACTCCCAAATATTAAAGGACTCGGGTAACCATTCCCAACTATTAAAGAGCTCGGGTAACCACTCACAAGTATCAAAGAGCTTGGGTAACCATTTCCAAATTGTTACAGAGCTCGGGTAACCACTCCCAACTATCACAGAGCTCGGGTAACCACTCTCAAATGTTAAAGAGCTAGGGTAACCATTCCCAAATATAAAAAAGCTCGAGTAACTACTCCCACCCATCAAAGAGCTCGGGTAACTACTCCCAAATATTAAATAGCTTGGGTAAACACTCCCAAATATCAAAGGACTCGGGTAACCATTCCCAACTATTAAAGAGCTCGGGTAACCACTCCCAACTATCATAGAGCTCAGGTAACCACTCCCAAATGTTAAAGAGCTCAAGTAACCATTCCAAAATATCAAAGAGCTCGGGGAACCATTCCCAAACGAGTTTTCAATGGGTAACCATCCCCATTCGGGCAACCAGTCCCAATCTAAGTAGAAAGGATAACCATTCCCACTCGAATAAACATGCTCAACCCCACATAAGAGCTCAAAATTTGTAGAAAGTAGAGAACTCGAATGAACAAGAACACAATTCGCTACGAGAAAACAATAAAAATAAATTGAAGGTTCGGCTCAAATTTGAATCACAAATCAAGATTTGAGAAAGCGAAATAGAATTAATTATATTCAGATAAAGCGTGTTCAATAAGAGCTATTACAAGAAAATATTGTTAAAGGCCAAATGTTAATCATCTACTAATTGGCCATCAACAACATATTTATCTAGATCAGACTTATTTACATCAAGAGAAGAAAAAAAGAAAGGAGCTTGATGCATCGCTTTTGTAAATCCCTCCTCATAAGCTTCCAGGCATGAAGTTTGCAGGTCAGTTTTCTCTGACTTCAACTCCTAAATGTAAATCTCAAGTAGAGGCAATTTGGCATCCGAGCTTTACAGGTTTTCACGTATCTCCCCAAGCTCGGCCTCTGATACCTTCAATGCATTGACAACCTTAGTTGCTTTACCCTCAGCTTCGACCACCTTCTCTGCTTCAATTGTCTTTTTCTCGACCTCAACCCTCTTCTTCTCGACACTGTCCACTCTCGCTGAAATCATTGAGCACTTGTGCTCAGTCGCTCTGAACTTGCCTTTATGCAAAGCAAGCTCGACTTCTAAGTTCTTAATCTTGCTTTGACTTTATCTTATCTCTAGAGACTAGGTAGATAAGATCCTGTCTCTCTCTAACTTTCCTTAAGTAAATCTTGCACTTACTGTTGTAATTGGCCAGTGGTAGGGAATAAAGAATCCCCAACCTTGTCTTTCACACAATGCGTGATAGACAGGCAGCTTGTCATCATCACTATAGTAGATCAAGACAACTGTCGAGCCCCACTGAGGAGAACAACTTGGCATCACAAGGCGGAGGCTTGTTTATGCTAGGCAAAAAGTCACCTTTCATATCAGCCTACCAGAGAGAAACGGGACTGCCCACAATTGTTCTCAATAAGTGGGGTCGGCCTCCACTAGGTACAAAAAGTGAGGGCGAAGGTGGCCTCGACACTCCCCAGAGATAAGAGGAGAGGGTGGCTTAAGTATCCCAATTGGCATCATGTTGGGAGAAGTAGTTGACCTCAGAGGAGTCAGGGTGGCCCTTGCAATAGAAACTTGAAGCTGAATCGGGCTTGGGGATAAGTAAAAACCATCAAAGGAGCTACCTTTGGAAACACCAGCTCAGTGACATGACTCCTTGAAGGTGAGTTGTCAAGGGAAATAACCATTGGACCTACTAAACTCTAGTCGGGTTCATTGAAGAGGAGTTCCCCCCAATTTTCTTCTTCTTGGAAGGTTTCTGAAAGCTTTCAGACAAACTAGGCTTATTAGAAGAAGCCCCAACCTCCTCACGAAGCTTCTTGTAGTCAAAATTTTCCCCCATGATCTTTGCACAGAAAACATGTGAGTAAGAAAATAACCTACCTAATAACAACAACTCGTCGAAGTATCTTACCAGCAAATAAAGCGGCAGGATCTTCGCTAAGGGGAACACTAAGAATAGCCTTGGTACTAATAAGACGAGGAAGGCGTTTAATTATTTCAACATCCACTTGCTCCTCGGCCATGAGCAAGCACTTGGCCACAGACTTAAACTTGATAGGTACTTGCCAAAAAGGGGGAAACCTAGGACGAAGATGTTCATCGAAGAGCAGTCGCTCCTTTTGTCCCCAGGGGTACATTTTAATTCAAAAAATTTAGTCTTAAAATATTTAAAGGAAGATTGGTATAGGGTGAAGAGAGGACCATACTAGGCCCCATTCAGAGACACCCAGCCAATGAGCTTACCATACTTCAACTGGAAGAAATAAGCAAATTTGTGGACAGTAGGCTCCATGTCCAATTGATAACAAGGGATTTGGAAGGACTTCAAAAAAGCCCAACTATTTGAGTGGAGTTGGCTCGGGACCACGTTCATCACTACTAGAAAATTGTCAAATAATGACCGAAATTATAGAGAAGCAACAATTGTTTGATTGCATATGCAAATGACTTCACTGTTGAACTGGGCGTTGAGTGTTGTGTGGTAATATATTTTACCTTCAAAAATTTTGTGCTTACCACCCTAAGTTCAAATCCCTATCAAGCATCAACACCTGGAAAGTGCCTCTCAACCCTAGAGAGAATCCAATGCCTCTTTCCATCTCTATACGATATTTATTTATATCAAAACCAATATAAAAGTACTAGTACAAGATAATATATAATATAACACATGATATGTCTTCCTCATATAGTAACAATTTAAGATAACATATAATAGTGTGAACTTTTTTTTTTTAATGGCAAAACTATGTCAAAGTATATTACATCACTTGGTGATACAAATTTGCCCTTACTTTTACAGCTGAATCTAAGATTAATAAATTGGGGGGTTATCAGGGAAAGGTGAAGACTTATTCCCAAGTTAGACCAAAACAGACAAGATTGATGAGCTTCTTTATTTTCTGGTTTTTGATTGGTCCATAGGATTCGAGTTTAATGCATCCATAGATCGCAACTTCAACTATAAGTCATGGTGTCTCTTTTGTAATTGCTAACAAGATTGTGTTTGATTTACTCTGACTGGCAATTATCAGTTTGCTTTTTATGTAATATGCAAGATTTGTCTTATCTACAACTGGGATTTTTGAATTTCAGCAAGCTAAGCCCACTTGCTGCTTACTGTATACTCACATTATCATATTGGACCCCACCCTGCATAATATTAGATTTCTGTGATAGCTTTTTATCATTGTGTGTTCTATGATATGGGTGAAGTACTTTTCGATTAATTAATGTGTTAATCTCTATCTTAGACAAATTGTTCTAATAATAAAGTTACAGAATGATTAGATTATCATATTTTATCAAAGCATCTTTACGTATATAAATATTTACAAATATATAGTAATTGCACTGATATATAAATAATTGTAAATGATGAAATATATAGCAGTGCACTTGATAGGGTGAATGATCATCCTTGAAAGTGAGACTAGAGAATAATTTAAGTTTTTAAATAAAAAGTATTTGGTAGTTGGGAAATCATGAAATAGGTTTGAAAAATTATTTGTGAACACCAAAAGTAAACTATTTTTTGAACTTCCTTAAGGATAAATAACTTGTTCAGAGAATGAAATTTAATTTGCCTTTAAATTTTGAATAAACTCATTTATGATGACATTAATAAATCTTAAATACTAGGATAATTTGTTCTTTACTTTAGGAAAGTTGTGCCCTGTCTTAATTTATTTTAACTAAATCTTCGTGAAATGTTTACTTTTCTTTTTTGGAAATTTATATTTTCATAATTTCTAATTCATTCTCTCAATAACTTTAACTTTTGAACAACAAAAATTAGAAACATTATTTTCATAGGAGGAAGGAAATATACCACTAACAAGGCGGTTTTTTTTACTATTTGATTTTAAATTAGTATCTTCATTATTTTATTCTTATTGTTTAAATTTGTATATTTTAAATTTTATGTGTTTATCTTATTGTTTGTAGACCACTTGAAGATGCAGAAAATATCAATCAACAACAATAGTTCAGACTTAAATATTGTTTACAAACCTTCTTCTATATGGAGACATATAATAGATCATCCATCTTGTCCAAGTATTATGTTAAAGAAAATTAAATTTTGAGTTTTATTCTTCTTTAATATGTAATATTACATCTTTAATATGTAATATTACATCTTTAATTATCTTAACAATTACATCATCAAGTAAGTCTACGTCACAAACTCAAGTGAGTAGTTATTCTTCACGGCCTAGTACTCATCCTTATATACCCTTACCTCCACGTGCATCTTAGTCAAGTAAGTTGTATTCATCCCTTTTCAAATTTATTAATCCTACGTGATGCATTATGTTTCTATTATACCTTTAACATTATTATCATAAAAAGTTTATTTAACTTAGAAAAATAATTTCTAAAACAGAGTTAGAAGCAAAATGAGATATGGGATGTATAATTTTTTCAATCACAAGAAAACATCACTGTAACTTCTTATTTATAATAGCTTTGGTGATGTTATTTCTTATTTATATATAGTTTTGGTGATACTATTTGTTTTTGAGTTCATTATTACTCGTTCGTTATTGAATTATTAATAAGGGTTTTTTTTCAAATCAAAATATTTGTTGTCTTATATGCCCTTTGTTGGCACTGTCCCAGTTTTGACATGGCACCTCACCCTTCAAAAATACTTTTACATCATATTTATTGTTTTTTCTTTTATTAATTAAACTTAATTCAAAACGTTAATTTCACTTTTAATTATTTTTCATGCATTTAAACTTTTACAATACCACATCCTTCAAATTCTTCATTCCTTTTACAATACCGCATCATTAAAACCCAGGATATGTAATGCATATGGTATCATTTTCTTTGGAATTAACAAGTAACTACATTAACAAGTTGACTACATTAAGAGGATATGTAATACAAGGTGGTAAATACATTAACAAGTATTTGTCTTTGACATTTTTTGGAAGTGTTAGAGTAGAATAAAGTGTGCAATATTTTTTAAAAGTGTTAGAGCATAATAGCATCATTATAAATAATAAGAAATATGGCACCGTGTGGGTAAATATTCAATCACAAGGAAGGAAACATCACTGTAACTTCTTATTTATATATAGTTTTAGTTTTAGTGATGATATTTGTTTTTGAGTTCATTATTACTCGTTAGTGAATTTATAATAAGAGTAATGACCATTTACCAACTAAAACAGAGATGGTTTGATATGACCTTTTACAAATTGACTTACACTTTTTTTATTTATATAATTTTCTTTGCATAATGAACACTTAAACTGAAACATCATTCCAGGAATCTTTAAAGAGAGAATATGTTCAACTAGCCAAACCAATTCTGTTCGCACACAGTGTCCAGCCTTTAATTGCACCTGAATTTGATTCTCAACCACCACATAAATCTGTACATGTACCCGTACCAACAATAGCTACTACATCAGATTCATATCTAGAAAATGAATCATATCTAGAAAATGAAGACGAAAAAAATGAGGAAACTGAGTTGCAAACACCTCAACAAACGCTTGCTCCCCGCAAAAGTGCATGGCTTGTTAACGTCATTGGTAAGCCAAATGTCTTTAATTGTTTTCTTAACCAAATTTAGAATCCATAATGATTATGCTTGATACTACTACCTCTCACAGATGATCAAGGAAAGAGATGTACAAAACAGCTAAGAACCAATGATGTTTGGCATTTACCTCCGAATGAAAGTATTGTTGTGCAATGGAATAATGAGGGCCAACCAATTGCAGATGGTGGAGCATTATTGAATAGGTTCTTAGGTAGTATTCCAAGAAACTATAACGCATTTCTTATTAACTATTCTAGTTGGAGAAAGATCTATAAAGATTTTAAAGAAAATATGCTTAAGAACACTATTCAGGTCAGTCATGTATAATTTTAATTTATAATGTTCTTATACTATAAACATTGTTAAACTTGATTGTTTTATTTTTTGAAGGCTAAATTTGATGTTTATTCTGATGTTCATATAAATCATGTCCTTAAATCACTGAACATAAAATGGAGAGACTACCGACAAGAATTGTGGCAACAAAAGAATGATGGAACATGGACTAGAGATGAATTGATCGCAATGGCTCCAGAAGGAATAGATAGAGATCAGTGGACTTCTTTTGTGGATTATCGTTTAAATTAAAAAACAAAAGGTATACTTCAAACTCTTTTTCATCACCTATATTCAAATTTATTAATTTTGATATGTTGATGAATAGGACAATGCATTAAAAAATAAAGAGAACAGAACAAAGCAAACAATTGCTCACACTGGTGGATCTAAGAGCATTGTAAGGAAAAGAGATGAAATGGTGACATCAATACATATATTCATGTGAAATTTATGTTTTAATTTAATGTACATTGTGTCATTTAATTTTTATTCTATTTTATAGGAAAAAGAGTGTGGCCACAAGGTTAGTAGAGGAGAGGTATGGATAGCTACACGTAAGCATGTTAATGAAGCATTTGTGAGTGATGAAGCAAGGGAAATTGGTGTAAGTTCAATTCTAGTAAAGTCTATAATTGTCCACTACACTTAATGTAATTTTAATTAGTTTTTTTTTTCTGTTTTTTGAAGGAAAAAATTCAAGCATATGAATCAACCTCATCACCATTCATGTCAAAAGAAATATCAAGTACTGACTCCCTAACTTATGCTCTTAGAAGTCAAGAACATTGTGGACGTATTAGGGATTTAGGTTTGGGTCCTTGGCCATCTAAAATGTTTGGTTCCAATGCTTATTCATATAATGGGACATCTTCAAGTTCTCCTTCCTACACATAATTACAAAATCAGGTTCATAATTTTTTAGTTTTCCGTTTAGCTTTGAAAAATCAAATAGTAGAACTACCATTACATAAGTAGCATTCAATATCATTACTAGAATAAACAGAAAATACCAGCCCTAACTTTTTATTCCTAGTGATAAGTTTCAATATCTTACAAAACTGAAGAAAACATTAGCAAGAGTCAGATTTACTTACCTTAGAGAAAGTTGTTGACCTTCTGACAAGTCCATCTACAGATAAAATGCTTCCTGTTAATACCAGTTCAAAATATAAAGTTGGAGCAACAATTTTTTTTGTTTCATTTTCTAATTTACCTTCAATATTACAACAATAGAAACAGTGCAAATTTCCAGCTAACGTAACCTGCTTTATACCATTTCTCTTTCCCCAGTTGTTATTTAAAGTGATAATGGAAGATAAACTAGTAGAAAGAGCAGAAAGAGATATATGACAAGTGGTTATAGCTTCAGAAAAGTGGCTAATGATAATGCCCACGGGTTCATGTGCTAGTCTTTCTTACAAATATGTTGGCTACAAACATGAAGTCAAGAGATGTTACATGTTTTCGACTGTGTTTATCTTAAATAAAAATGGAATTAAACAGAAGTGTTATGTTACATGATAATGAAAACTAATATTATTTCCTACATTAATATTGAGGTCAAATAAAGGTACCCAAACCACACTCCTCTCTATGCTCTCAAATCTCAATGTCTGAAACTCTTAGTTTCTGTCTTAAAGCATAGCCAACCACTCCTATTTTATCTTTTCTTTCTCCTCTACCATTTCCACCTTATGGGGATTGCTGCTTCCTCTTCCATCAATTTCAATGTATTAATTAACTCCGCTTTTGTATAATTGATGCTATACTATACCATAATACTGTAGATTGTAATAAACTAGTAATAGTATAATTTTCCTTTGGTCTTTGTATTACTATATTGTAGGATCAAGCTTTCTGACTTGAAATTTCAGTGAAACCTGACATCATGGTCAACTGTCATATATTAACAAACTAGAATGTCATGAATTCAGCTTCAGCATGCGTACTGTGTAATGGGTTGGGTACGGGTCTCCACAGAACCATGTTACCCCATTGATCCTTTTATTAGGTTAGGATGTGTAACATTTGGGTTCCACTTCCACAGCCACACATGCTATCAGTTCAACACCTTACCACTTTGCAAAATCAATAAGTCGGTTAAGTTTCAAACCAAGTAGTATTGAATCTAGTAGAAGTTTAATGTTTCACAATATGGTAGAATAGAATTTCATTTTAGCATTTTTTGTCATGTTTTTTGTGAAGTGTTTTTATTCCATGAGATACTAATTTTCCATTGTCTAACCTAGTTTTTTATGAGACCAAGATAAAACTTTAGCATTTCATAATAAAATATGTTTTAAACATAACTGTTTGGGGTCCCGAGCTGATAATTTATCTGTCAAGTTCATAAACCAGTCCCTACCTCCCTGGAGCACGTGTCCCTCTATCAAAGGTAGCCTATTTCTTCTAATAAGGATCTCACTTTAGTTCTCATTACCAACACCCATGATAAGTGTTCTTTCACATGATACTGAACATATATGTTTAAAATTGGTTGCCTAAATGTCAATTAAGTTTTAATATTATTGAGTTTGACTAATTTCATTGATTGTGTCTTAAAATAGGTTTCTACACTAACATCACAAGTCAATGAAATGAAGACATTGGTGACTTTTTTTGGGTCAAAATTATCCTGGTGAATTGCCTCCTGACTTTGCTAAGTTTCAGACATCATCGGTAATATTTAAATCTTGACTAAATTAATATATATTTTATATTATAATTTGAATATTACTAATTATGATTATTCTTTATATATTAGGTATCTGATCAAGAAAGTGTCTCTAATGAAGAAACTAATGATCAACATCAGAAGTCATAATTGGACAGTTATTTTTTTTTTTCATTTTGCTTAATTTTGTGGTTGAGAACTAATGACAGTGTAATGTTTAAAAACTTAAAATTTGAAGTTTACATTATCTTACTTTAGAGTTGTAAACTTTGTTGTTTGTTGCTTTTATGAATGTTATATTAAATTTTAAATACCAATATTTTCCTTTTTATGATTTATTAAGTTGTTTCATAAATTTAGTCAATAAAATTCATAAAAAATACAATAAATGCATTTAACGGAGTCTACCTTGAAAGTTACGGGTTTCACCAAACTGCTGAAAACAGCGAGGGTTTCAAACACCTGTAATCACATGACTAACATTTAATTTAACTATTTATAATTGGTTGTCGTCCAAATTAGGGAATGACTATCTCCTAAACATTAAACTTTGAATTTTTTTCAATTATATCTTCACACATAACATATGACATATTGTTGTTCATGTTTTCTTAGTAAGATAGTAATATCTTCAAGATACTAATGACCTACTTGAACATGCACTCTATCTTGGTCCCTTATTTAACAAATCATGATTTTGTTCTTTCAAATATTGTCTTAACATGAACACAAATGGGTAAGGATCGTGTTCCTTTCAAAATAGAGTTCATGCATAGATTGTTTGTAATATGTCCATACCTTACGTCCCGTTATACGCTTGAGGCCACTTTTCTAATGATATTTGATCTATCCAAGAAGCTATTTGTCAAAATTTTTATCTCATAACTAATAACTTAGATTGAAGAGTAGGTTCTTTTATATATAACATGTGACAATGTAATAAATCAAATTGCTTAAACATTTTATGATTTTGTATTATTGTATAACGAAAATTAAGCAATATAGATGTATGTGTTTGCTGGTTGTCTCTTCAATTTTTACTTTTTGAACATTTTGACGTTAGATGCAATATGACGTATGTAATACACTGATTATAATGTTAACAATATCATTATTTTTGTATATGAGGTATGTAATACACTGATTATAATGTTAACAATATCATTATTTTTGTATCAGTTACATGTATATACTTTTGCTTGAAGTGTGATATATGCTCCTAAGAATTAGAAGAATTATATCATAAGTTTATTTTTTTCTTTTTTCAACAATTGCAAAAATTAAAGAAAATATGTTTCGTTGGCCATCTTGATCGATTGTAGTTAACAAATTCTAAAGAACATAAGAACAAATAATATATTATACAATTATACCTGAAATACTTTAATAATTTGTAACTATATTGGAGAATGATTATATGAGTCATCAAATTTCATTATAAGAACATTTTATTTAACAATCCATAATTTTTTTCAGTCATATAGTAATTGTAAATATTTTTATTTCTGTAATTAATTTTTTATTCAAAAAATACGTTTTCTTAACTGATTTAATTACGATATAAATAACTTAAAACGAGTTCAAGTTTATTTGGTTACAAAGAATTATTAAAAACCAGAAATGAAAAAGAGTGATTGACGAATACTTGGGTTTTGAACTTTTTGAATTTCCATTCATATAAAATTTTTGTAAAAAAGCTTGGTTGCGCTATTTGAAGCAGTTGTCATAATGTGATGGAAGCTTTTGTTGCCCGCGTGTCCTAACTACAGTTTTAAGCTAGATTTTGATTTTATGAGTAACGACCCAATTATTCAACAAAATAGTCTTTTATAATTATCAGTAATTAAAAGGTTTAACATGTAACTACAAAATTGGTTTCTCAAACAAAAACTATAATATTTATTGTATGGGGGTACAGGTACTCCATACAGATATAGAAATTCGCATAACAGATTAATATATATATTCTATTATCTAACAATTATCCTTAGGGATAATACTTATCTCTTTGTTAAAACATGTATCTTTTACTGGATAACTTCTAAAAATTTCATATTACATTTCTGCCTGTCCTATTCTAATAAACTATATGTTGCTACGTATGAAACAATCGGTAGGAATATATTAGAAACAATATAAAATAGAGTCTACTTTTTTTAATTAAAGCAAATATATATTTTATGTTCAAGAATTAATTATTTCGAATTCATTATTCTAATAATAAAACTTAAATATTTTTTTCATATATCTATAAGATTAATATAAATTTTATTGTAAAGATATAAATATATATAATTCATAAATGCCGTGTTTCAAAAGAATTGAGGTGCGGGAGGGGTGAGGATTTATTGTTATGTGTGCCAAGTGTTTTTGTGGGCATCCATCTTTGGCACTGCCTTGTCTGAGCAAAACAAAGTAGCTGTGAAAACATCAATTTTACTCAAGTCACTGTTAGTAGCAAGAAGCGGTTGTCATATATGTATACCAAAAATAGTGTGTACCAGATATCATTTTCAGATATTTAAAGCAGAACTGGTTGTGAAAATATCAATTTACTCAATTTAGTAGCAAGAAAACATCAAGATATTTATGTAGCACAGCTTTTGGCTACTATAAATGCACCGAGCTAATGAGATTTTATACCACACAAACCTACCAAATTATATATGGAAACCCAGGGTGAAGAGAATGCTTCGAAATTGCTTCGAGCTCAAACCCATGTTTGGAATCATATCTTCAAATTCATAAACTCTTTGTCTCTTAAATGTGCTGTTGACTTGAGCATACCAGATATCATACACAACTATGGCCAACCTATGCCACTCTCTAAACTCACTGCTTCTTTACCAATCCACCCTTCCAAGACTTGCTTTATCAGCCGCTTGATGAGAATTTTGACTCATTCTGATTTCTTCTCTGAACACCATTCCACCCAAAATGAGCATGAAGTGATGTATGACCTAACTGATGCATCCAAATTACTCCTAAAAGACCACCACTCGAGCTTGACATCTATGTTAGAACTCGTAGTTAATCCAGTTTATATTAATCCGTGGTATCAACTCTCTACTTGGTTCACAAATGAAGACCCTACACCATTTTACACTGAAAATGGGATGACATTTTGGGATTTTGCTGGCTCTAAGCCTAAATTCAATCACCATTTCAACGATGCCATGGCTAGTGACACTCAATGGGTTTCTAGTGTAGTGATTGAGAAGTGCGAGGGGGTGTTTAAAGGTTCAAAGTCACTCGTCGATGTTGCAGGGGGAACAGGGACTATGGCTAAGGTTATTGCTAAGTCATTTCCTCAACTAAAGTGCATTGTATTGGATCTGCCACATGTTGTTGCCGACTTGCAAGGAACTGAGAACTTAGAATATGTTGGAGGAGATATGTTTGAAGCAATTCCTTCAGCTGATACCATTATGATGAAGGTAAATATCTATTATTCAAGTATTCATTATATTCTATAAAATGGTCTATGTTGTTACTTAATGGATTTTTTTATGCATCTAATCGTGGAGCAACAACCCTTTTGTGGTTGCAGTTAAAGAACAGATAAATTAATTATATTTATAATGATTAAAAGCATATTTTTCACAATTTAAAGGACCAACAAAATAAAAGAAAAAAGAAACAGAAGAAAAAGGAGATCCAGAAATGTAGACAAACTTGTGACATCTGGAAGAAAAAGAACATATATACCCTTAAAGTATTGCCTCAGATCCTATTATGGAAGTATAAACCCAGACTAAAGAACAACTGTTTCAAGATAACTGGACTTGAAATATGACGTCGTGATTCTTGAAAAAGAAATGAATATGGATAATATAAATAAAGCTGATTTTGCTTTTTTTTGTTTTGTGATTCTTATCATTTGTACTTTGAATATGAAGCAGTGGATAATGCATAACTGGACGGACGAGGAATGCGTGAAAATACTGAAAAATTGCAAGGAGGCAATAGCTAGCGAAGGAAGGGTTATTATCATAGACATGGTGATGGAGAATAAGAAGGAAGAGGATGAGTTAACTGAGACGCAGTTTTTCTTCGATATCCAGATGATGATATTGTTCACTTCAAAAGAAAGAAATGAAGAAGAGTGGGCTAACCTGATTTTCTCTGCTGGCTTCAGTAACTACAAGATTACTCGCACTCTAGGTGTAGTTTCTATCGTTGAGGTTTATCCCTAGTGTGTTATTGCTGCTAAACGAGTGCATGAAAAGAGCTAAACTGTCAATGTTTATCTTAAATTTCTGAAATTTTCTTTTTTTGTTTAGGTTTATTTTTCTGTTCTTATTTACCTTGTATTAGAATAAAATATAATTGTGTATTGTTGTGAAATAAGTTAAAATCATTATTAGATGGTCATGAATATTGTTATACTAACATTCATGTACCTTTTCTTTTTCAAAAGTATATGAGACGTTGATTTAGATCTTCTTTTCCTTTGCAGTAAAGATGTTAGTAAATGACTTAGTTTAATATATAAGAAATGTGAGAGTTGTTCCTACTCTTTACAAATAACTATCCTACTGTTTCTATAACAACATTCAAATCCAATAAAACTCCACCAAAATTCCTCTAACAAGGCTGTTTTTCTATACACAAAAGTTCATAGTGAAGTCAAATGCAGTATAAGATAAGCTGTCACAGTTTTGACATATGTGAGGAGTTTTGGTATGCGATTTGGCAATCACTGTGATGCAGATTAGGATTCCTGCAACGAAATTTAAATAATTTAATTCCTCTCACATTAATTGACACTGTTGCATCTAGATCTTCTCTCTTGTTCCCTTGTTCTATAACATCCTGCTACTACTCTTCATTTATTCTGCGTATTCACTGTAATGCTACATATACTGTCGTTGCACATACAATGTTCCTTGTACGTTGGTCTTTGGTATTCACCTCTTCCATCAAAACGTGTACTATTGGGTCAGGATCCATTCTCCAACCACCAAATGATCATCTGAGATTCTGTTATGTCCCTTGACATACCTACTTCTCAGCAGCGTTTTCATTAGACACTTTTGGTGACTAATCGGGTATGTATCAATACCCCCTTGGAGATTCACCTTGTCCTCATGGTGAAAGTTTTGATCTTGTCAGCTAACTCCCAAGAATTCTCAAAAACTGGTAAATGTTGTCATTTAACTAAGACTTCAAGTTCTCCCTCGTCATTTTTTCCTGCTGTCCAGTATTTGTTCTGGTTGTACCAACAATTCTGCTTCGGCAGACAGGTCTGGTGGCAGGGGTTGAGATGATGTAAAAGGGCCAACACTCCTTTTAAGCAAGGAGACATGGAAGACAGGGTGAATCTTAGTAGTTTCTGGTAACTATAACTTGTATGCAACAATCCCAGTCCTTTCTAAAACTTCAAATGGGCCATAAAATCAAGCAAATAGCTTTTGATTAGTCATGGCTGCAAAGGACCGGATCCAATAGGGGTGGAGTTTTAAGTACATAAATTCTCCCACCTCGAATACAACATCTCTTCTTTTCTTATCTGCAGACTGCCTCTTTATGTTTTGAGCTCTGTTTAATTGAAATTGCAACTCATCTAGGACCTGGTTGCGTTCTGCCATCATCAATCGAACATCCTCCACCACAGATTCCAATCCACCCCTTAACAGAGGAGGTGGTTCTCTACCGTATAAGGCCTTAAATGTAGTCATGCGAATTGAACCGTGGTAATTCGTATTATACCAAAACTCAGCTCAAGATAGTCAAGTCAACCACTGCTTTGGTTTGGAGCCTGTCAAACATCTCAAATAAGTTTCTAAGCACTTGTTAACAGTCTCTGTCTGATTGTCAGATGAGGGTCGTAGGCAGAGGATATCTTCAATGTAGTACTAGCTTGCTTAAATAGTTCCAACCAGAATGAGCTCATAAAAATCCCATTCGAGACTATAGAAGATGAGAAACCATGGAGATGGACCACTTTCTTGATGAAGAGAGCAACAATGTCTTTTGTTGTAAATGTATGAGCCAGTGGGAAGAAGTGAGCATACTTCGTAAGATGGTCAACCACCACCAAGATGGTATCATATCCTTTCACCTTTCGAAGTCCTCCTATAAAGTTCATCGATATATCTGACCAAAGATTGGTGGGAATAGGTAGGAGCTGAAAAAGCCCAGCTGGTTTAAGAGTAGATGACTTATTTTGCTGGCACACTTCACAGGATTTGATGAAGTTCAGAATCTAGGACTTCATGCCCTCCCAGTACAGTAGAGACGAGATCCTCGTATAAGTCTGGAAAAAACCAGAGTGTCCCCCCTATTTAGAACTATGAAATTCAGCAAGAATTTTGGGTATCCATTTAGAGGACCTTGTAAGAATTAACCTTCCTTTGTACATGAGTCTTCCATTAGTTAGAGTAACGCCAGCAGCTACCTCTTCGCCTATTAAAAGCTGCTGCATAATGTGTTTCAATTAGACATCTTCTAGAATTTCAATTTCAATCCCATCCCGCCATAGAGAAAGAAATAGAGAAGTGTAATTTTCTAGAAAGTGCATTAGCTACTTTGTTCTTCGAACCAGCCTTATATTTGATGTCAAAGTTATAACCAATCAACTTTGATAACCACTTCTGTTGTCCTTCCTCGACAACTCGTTACTCCAAGAGAAACTTTAATTACTTATGATCAGTAAACATCGTGAATCTTTGACCAAGAAGGTAATACCGCCATTTCTGGATGGCAAAAACAATGGTCATCAACTCCCTCTCATACATAGACTTCCCTTGGGAAGTGGGGGTCAATTTCTGGCTCATAAATGCGATAGGGTGTCCCTCTTGCATTAGAACAACCCCTACATCCTTGCCCGAGGCATTGGTATCAAGCTAGAAGGGTTTAGAAAAATAAGGAGAAGCAAGCATTGTAACTGAAACCATGGTTGTCTTCAATTGGTGGAAAGTTGATTTAGCTTCAGCATTCTACTCAAAAGAATCCTTCTTCGAGAGCTGTGTAAGAGGCCATGTGATGCTGTTGTAGCCCTTCACAAAGTGTCGGCAATATCTTGTGAGACCCAGAAATCCTCGTAGTGCTTTTAAATCTTTGGGTGTAGGCCAATCAACTATGTCAAGAATCTTTTTAGGATCGATAGCGACCCCCTACGCAAAAATAATATGCCCCAAGTACTCGAAATTGGAACTTTCAAAACAACATTTCTTCTTGTTCACCAATAGGTTGTTCCTCTTAAGGAGCACAAAAACTTGCAGCAAATGATCCTTATGACTGTCCTTGTCGTGACTATGTATTAAAATGACATCGAAGAAAACTAAAGCAAATTTTTGTAAACATGGTCTTAATACAACATTCATCAGTAACTAGAAAGTAGAGGGGGCATTTGTGAGCCCGAATGACATCATGACGAATTCATAATGACCCTCATGTGTTCGGAACACCGCCTTGTCAATGTCTATTTCTTTCAACCGAATCTGATGGTAACCATATTTCAAATCCAGCTTGGAGAACACCACAGGGCCAACTAATTCATCCAAAAGCTCTTCAATAATAGGAATTGGAAACCTGTGTAGGACTGTTATCTTGTTGAGTGCTCGGTAGTCAACATAGAACCATCAACCACCATCTTTCTTTCTCACCAAGATCATCGGACTGGGAAACGGGCTCATGCTAGGGCGAATAATACCGGTTTGCAGCATCTCTGCAATGATATTTTCAAACTCAGCTTTCTGATAATGTGTATGGTCTAATATTGGGGATTATGAGTTCTACTTCAATGGAATGGTATGATCATGTGTCTAGACAGAGGCAACCTAGAAGGTTCTTGAAAAATATCATCAAATTGTTAAAAATTCCAGAGTCTCAGTTGTAATAGGAGAAGTAATGTTATCGCCATTAGAGCAAAACAGATGAGACACCAAGAAACCCTCCTCATGGTTTTTCAATGCGTTTAAAGCCATCTTTCCTTATGCATGGCTTCTACTGAGGCTAGAATCACTCTACAGTGTTACTCGGGACCTATTAGACATCTAGCTCAGTATCAACCACTGATAGTCGCCTTCAAATTTGCCTAGGCTTGCCACCCACCCAGCACCAAGCACCACCTTCGACCGCCCGATCTCCATGACAAGGAAGTTACAACTATCGAAACACCTTGCACTATCAGTTTGACATTTTCGCAACCCCTAACTCTTGGTTCAATAGCGTCATTTCTAACCTCAACTTGAAATAGTCGCATCTAGCTCAGTGATAAACCTAGGGAGGAGACGATGTGAATAGAAAGGAAATTGGCCTCCGCCCCTAGATCCACCAACACAATCACCTCTGAGCCATGGATCGTGCCTTTAGCCTTAAATGTGTGATGAGATGTGAACCTCCAGTAACTGAAAGATGAAAAATGGAGAGACAGAGTTTGTAGATTAAGAGTAGAGGGTATCTCTGTGATGTCTTCAGGTGTTGATTCAAGCTCCTCCTCTTCGTCAACATTTACTAGCACCAAGTGTTGATGGCGGTGTCGACACGTGTGTGATGGGTTCCACTTCTCCTCACACTTGTAGCATAGACCCTTGTGCTGGCGTTCAAGCCACTCTTCATTTGAGATCCAACGAGAATTATGCTTTGGGCCAGATGAACTAGAAGTTGGGAATCGGGTGGTATGAGTGACTTGGTTCTCCTTTGGTTCTGGTGGTGGGGAAGGTTCAAAGTAGGAATTAAAATTATTGGGCCTGGCCCAATTCGTACCTCTATTGAAACCCTTACTAGACTTAGGGCCTGCTTCACGTTGTCTTCCCCATTGGCTTCCACCCTCTTCTCGCCAAGCTAAGTTTCTCACTTCGGCAACCATTGCACGATCCATCAAGGGATTCGAACTCCACCACTACTAGTTTGGACTTAATCGTCAGTTTCAACCCTTCATGAAACATACATAGTAAGGTCTCTCCACCCAAATTTCTGTGTGATCTGGCCGCGAGCTCAAAATCACGTCGATACTCCATGACAGAGCTTGTCTGCTTCACCTGCAACAATGGTACCAAGGGATTTGACGTCGTTCCTGGTTCGAAACGTTTCAGCAAGTCCAAATTAAAACGGAGCCAAGTGTGAAATGTCGACTGAGCCTCCCACCACTCAAACAAAGGGCCTCCCCCATTAATCCTATAACCATATAATCGAGCTTCTCCCCCACCAAAATGTCTGACACCCGAAAGAAACGGTCCATTCTCACTAACCACCCATTTGTATCTGCTCCATCAAATGTTGGGATCTCCAATTTACGTCCTCCGCCAACCCTTGTAGTGCAGGTTTCCGTAATTTTGTCCTCCTCCACCGAGATCCGCTATTTGAGAGGTAGTGTCCTCCTCCTTTTTATGCATCGCCATATCGTCGAGCCTCTTCAATATCGCCTCTAACATCTGACCGTGGTCCATCATTTGTTTCTCTAACCTTCGACGCATTCCTCCATTGGTCCTGAGTTGCATGTGGTAACCATTCACAAGTTTGAAACCTGGATCGAGAATCTGATACCAATTGTAAAGGTATCTAATAATAATAACAATAAAACAATAGATAAGGGAGTAACTGAATAATATTTCAGAGTGTATTTTAGTCTGTAATTGGAAACAACAGCATAACAAAGATGAACAAATTTAAACAATATTGAACAATAAAGTCTCCTGGCTTTCGAGAGGCTAGACTCTCCCTATTCACTCCACTATCAAATCCTTTTCCTTCCTCTCTTTCCAACCTTGTTTTTATAACCCAGCTTCACCTCTAAATAACTCCCAGAATTAATGGCTTTTATTTTATTTTTTTTCATATTCCTCCTCTGATACATAAATTTGAAGGGTATGATATTTCTATTCTATCCTTGCACTTGGTTACTAACTGGGTATGTAACACATTCTTTCATATTAATATGACATTAAGAGGCCAAAGATATTATGATGAAATAAATATCATATTATAAAATAAAGAGAAGATAAAAAATGAACAAAAAATATAAGAATGAAAACATTTTTTCTATTTTTCTATATTGATCAAAAGTAGAGGATTCAATATATACTAATAATGTATCCATTCTAGAAATAGCTAAATAAAAAATATTATAATTTGATAATGTCTTAAAAAGAAATAAACAAAATTAATAGTAATAATAAACAAAATTAATGGTAATTTGATTTTGTCATAAAGATAAAACTAATATTAATTTCTTTCTAAAAGGCTTATATCCATATTCTCATATATATATATATATATATATATATATATATATATATATATATATATATATATATATATATATATATATATATATACCTCCTAGTTGCTCCAATTATGTGGTCATGTTTGCTAAACTCATTACCTTCATTCGTTATTAACATTGAATTCTCTTCGAGGTATCTTAGGCATAAGAAGTTTAGATCGTTCATTGAATTCAATCCAAATACTTTCTAACTGTTTTTCCAATATTTCTGGATTTGGACTTCCCGAAAACAAACAATATTTGAACCTTTTACCCACATTGATTTAGCCTCCTCAATATGAATACTTGTTCCACCCTTTCCCATCTCATGAAATTTTTTCACATTTCGTCCTTGCCAAAGTTGGTCAGGAAATGAGAGAAAAAAAAAAAAAAAGGAATTGACAATCTTCATAGTCTTGTCTTTAATCGAGGCAAATGGTAAGCATTGAGATTGAGGATGTTGAAACTATGTTTTCTTCTATGAAAGTTTCAATGTCTTACAAATTGTATCATTGGTTGCGCTTGTAACTATTGCTAAGCCCAAATATGTTTTCCAAAGTTAAATTCAATAAAAACCTCTTAGACATTTTTGCTATCATAAGAAAATTAAATAGTCTAACAATTTTATTCATTGAGAAATATATATTGGAATCATTTTACAATAAAAATTAAATAGTTTGACAATTCTATCCATTGTGAAAGATATAATCAAAAAATACTCACATTAAAAAAATTCTTTTCTATGAAGATAGTTTATCACGATAAACAAATTGTTACAAATAGTAAAAAAATTTGTAAAAAAAAATTGAAATTTGTGACAAACAAATTGTTTCTAAAACCGTTATAGAAGTTATCACAAAAGTGAATAAGTGACAGAAATTCATGAAGCTGATAATTTGTCACTAAAATGTGTTAGAAAAGTCATAAAAAATGAATACAATAGAATAATAACAACCTTCGGGACGACAACCGAGAGCATCACAACAAAAGTGTCATAAATTATTCCTTTCTTAAATTTTTTACTTCAAACGACCCAAAGTGTTGTGTTCCATACTACTGTGGTGCATATCTCAAATCAAAATATTTAATGTTTTAAGGGTATTCAATCTCAATTGTCATATATTTCGCTTCAAGCGTTATAGTTTAAGCAACAAATATGACCTGTTTAGTGAGAGTATATTAACTTAAAATGCTTTTAGTGCTTTTGATTGAGTATTCAAACTTAATCAACTTGATGTGTATGCTTAAGTGAAGGTATGCCCATTGACAAACTTGACATTGTAAACTAGTTGCTTAAAGTGACCTTTTATAAATGCTTAAAGCGACCTTTTATACATGCGCAATGACACTCTAAGTGTTTCACTTTGAGCATACATGCCTAAGCAGATTCACATAGGTGCTTAAGCAGTTTTCATCGGTGGTTTAGCAATTGAATGCAAGATGATGAACTTGGTATTCTACATTAGTCCCTTAGAGATATCATTAATGAGGTTATATCATTAATAGGTTTTTAAGTGAGGACACCCAACAAACTTCAAATTTTTAAGGGTTTTGCTCGAGCATCCACGCTTAAATAGTTATTAATAGGGATTTAAGTGATGACACACAACAAATTTAAAATATTTAAGGGTTTTGCTTCGAGCATCTACGCTTAAATAGTTATTAATACATGTTTAAGCGAAAATATGTAAACTAATACAATTAATATGGTTTAGTATTTGCTTAAGTACGGGTAGCAAAATGGGTCAGTTCGATCCATTTTGTCCCAACCACTATTAGCTCGTCAAAAATAGGGTTGGGTGGACTGCCTGTCAAGGCTAAGTAGGTTCAAACTTTCAACTTAACCTGCCAGCATGCCAATTTTTTTATTCAATATATATGTATATATAAACACATTTCGTCATATAAATGTTTTCTAAGTCTTTAATAAGTTAATTAATGTCTCTAATTGAATAAATTAAAAGGATTTTTACTTTTATATTAAATTTTTTCACTATACCTAATAATTGAAAATTAATTTGTAAGTATTAATGTCAAAGTATTTGTATCCTTCACTTAATATAACAAAAAAAGTATTCTTTTAAATTATTTATTCACTTTAATTTTTCCTTAAAATTGGGTCAATTGGTTAATTCATTTTGCCCCGCCTTTAGCCCGTTAATTTGGTGGAGCAGGCCAGAGGAGGTTAGAGGGCTAAAATCTCAAACCATTTTGAAAAATTAGTGGCAAAATGGCAGATTAGCTCGCTAGACCTAGTCCACTTTTGCAAGAATTTCGATGGCTAATGTAAAATGTTTTCCTCTCATATTTTAACTGATGATAACTTGTGTTCTTTTCACATATTGGGCAAATATGATGTCCTTTGACACTATAACCATTCAGATTTTCATATGCTGAAAAATCATTAATCGTGCAAAATAACAATGCTCTCAAATTGAAATTGACCTTTTCATATGCATCAAAAACCTCAACGCCATCATTCCATAATAATCTCAAGTCCTTAATCAAAGGACGTAAATAAACATCTATGTCTTTTCCCGATTGCCTTGGTCCCGATATCATCATAGACAACATCATATGTTTTCTCTTCATGCACAACCAATACGGCAAAATATAAATAATTAGCAAAATAGGTCATGAACTATGTTTGCTACATAAATTACCGTACAGATTCATTCCATCAGTTGCAAGACCAAGTCTGAGATTTCTTGGATCACTTCCAAACTCAGGATACAAAGAGTCGATTTTCTTCCATTGTGGTGAATCGGCAGCATGTCGTAAGAACCCATCACATTTTCTTCCACTTGAATGCCATGTCAAGTTTTTTGCATCGTTAACATTGGCAAAAAAATGTCTTAAACGTGGTATAATTTAAAGATACCATAATACCTTGGCAAGAGGACCCTTTTTCATGTCATCTTCATCCCTGTCATCATCCTTAACTTTGTATCTTAATACTCCGCATCTGGGACACTTATGCAATCCTTCGAATTTTTTCTATACAGTATACAATCATTTGGACAAACATGTATTTTTCGGTACTCTAAACCCATTGGACACAATATCTTCTTGGCCTCATAGTGACTAGTCTACAATGTATTACCTTGAGGAAGTATTTCATGCAAAAATTCAAGTAATTCAGTAAAACTTCTATCTGTCTACCCATTTCTTGCCTTCATATTAAATAACCGTAATACTGCTCACAAATGTGAAAAACCTGAACAACCGGGATACAATTTTGTTAGTGAATCATCTTTCAAAGAATCAAACACATGGGCTTTGTGGACACTCTCTCTTCCAATATCATGAATCATGTCATCCATGCAATCTTCAGAATATAGACTAGAATGTTCACATTGGTCTTGCTCAGATGCATATATTAAGTCTAGAATTTCACCATGCCAAGTCCACGTTGTATAGTTCTTCAAGAAACCATCACAAAGAACATACGTGCAATATATAGATCAAACATACACAAAAAACATTCAAATCCAAACAAGCATTCTAATCATATAAATAACCATTCAAATCATATTGTTCTTCCATTTCAAAGATGATAAAAACATACCTCTTGTAGAGCAGTGGTGACGCCAAACCAAGAAGACCAACGAACCCAAATGCGGACAAACGAACACTACCAAAACCACAAAATGTAAACAAATAGTCAATACAATAACAATATCAGTGAAAGCAAACAAAAATGGAGGAGAAATAAACAACTCAAAGCTTCAAACGAAACGCACCTCGAATGGAGCTTCAAAACGAAAATGGAACCGTTCAAAACGAAGCTCTCAACATATATGAACGAGAAGGAGTGCAATGGAGTTGAATGGAGAAGCAATGGAGGTCAAAAAGCAACAAAGAAGATGCCGAAACAGTGCAGAAGAATGCGCGCACAGTGGAGGGAGAAGAAAAGTGAAAGTGAAAACGTGTGGCTGCATTAAAATAGGCAACACCATGTCGGTTCTGGGCTTCTAACCGACGTGGTGCATGACCTGAAATCCCCAAATTAAGTTTCGGATGCAGCACAACGTCGGTTCTAGGCTTCTAACAGACATTGTGAGGAACACTAATTTTAACCAATTTTTTTACCAAATTATTAGAGTGACCATGACGTCGGTTGGACTCCCAGAACCGACATCATGGTGATACACACCACATCGGTTTAAAGCTCCTAACCGACGTGGTGACTCATCCGCCAATTTAAAATTTTAAAATTTTGAATTCTTATTTTTTACTGCCTTTTCCATGACGGTTTTTTTATTTAACTGACGTTGTGTGCACATCACAATGTCGGTTTTGGCCTAACTGATGTTATGAATATTCATTTATTTACAAAAGTGTCACCGTATTTTTTACAACATCATTTTTTCATTTAACCATCTTTATACACAGACGTTAAAGACTGATTTTCTACTAGTGACTTACGCGAAAATTGTGTATGCGCTTAAGTGAAATTTGTGTCAATTCAGTATGATGTGTTTAAAATTATTTTAGAATAATTATTAGAGTTATTTTCTTGATTACATTTTATTTAATATAAGAGATGCGCATAAAGTAATTGGATTTGAAATTCTCATTGATATAAAAATTACATTAATTTAGAAAGCTAAAAGAAAATTAGAGCATATATGTTCTTTTATTGCCTTGTCCTCATCGTAGTTGGAGGTAGAGTGCATGTCTTCATAACTTGAGGATTGACATGCATGTTTCTCCTTAAAATTTGTTGTCCAAGCAACATAAGTAACATACTATTCTTGTGTATAACATGGAAATGGCCGAGGGACACTAGCGAACATGTGGAAAGAAAATTCGAATGGTACGTCCATGACCATGTTGATGCCCCTCGATTGCCCTTTAATTTCCTACCATTGCAACTAATTAACAATTATTGCATATATCATGTAGTGTTAGAGGTGGTGTTGTTGTTGCTTTTGGTTTGAGTTCTTCTACTTCCTTAGTTGATACACAATAACGCCATATGAAAGAGTGTATTATCAAAAGACAGAGAAGCATAGGGTAGCAAATTCATTTAAATCCCATAGGATCCACAAAACTTAGTGATAAGGGCTGAAAATCATAAGAATCCACTCAAGGCCAATACAAAATCTTATATTTGATAAGAGATAAAGTCATTGACGTTGATGCTGAAGGTGTCTAAAGCTGTAGAGACTAAATTTGCAATGTCAATGGCAACGTAGGAGGTGTGGAGGGAGGCAGGAACGTTGGCAAGGACAAAACTCAACTCAGTATATATGAAATTATATCCAAATATGGTCTAAATACACAATGGTACAACACTCCCTCATCCTTTATATTTAAAGTCATGAACCCTCACACATAATGAATGCTCCAGTCCTTAGATAGGACTGGGTTGACAAAGCCATTGTGATGAAAAACTATCCAACTAGAATGTTTATGACTAAGAGAATTAAAGAAGAGGAGGTTTAAAAAAACACTCAACTAATTTAAATAATAGAATATTAGAAATTTCTTCTTCTTCTTAGCCTTGTAAAAATTGTACACTAGAAAAATATTGGTTATTATTTATTGTAAAAATTCATAGATAATGCAAGAAATTTGTAGGTAAAATGGAGTTACCTACGGTCAAAATCCACAAATAACTCGCTTATAGGTAGTTATTACATACAAATTGTGAAAATTTGTAAGTAGATTCCTAGGTTCATATCTCTAGGTAACATGTATATGTCATTTACCTAAGGATACATTTGTATGTAATTAGATATGAATGCATATGTTCATAATTACTTATTATAAAATAAGGTTTAGGCTGAGTTTAAAAGGGAGTGAATTGAACTTTCAAAAAATTTTGCAAAAATGAAAAGTATTTAAAGTATCGAATGAAAGTTCTTAATTGAATCAAGCAAAAGTATTTCTGAAGTACTCACCAAAAGTCAATGTATTCCAGAGCACAATCAGTCAACAAAACACACACACAGAATAGTATACTGCAATAACATACTCAATTCAGATGCGGAAGGAATAAACTAGAAAGTGAAAGCAGTTCAGATAATCCAGAAAGCAATTAAGTAAAATTGGAAATAGTATACTAAAAACAGAATAAGAAAACAATTCAGAACACTTCAGATACAATCATATAAACAGTAATAGCAGTCTACTGAAAAATCACTCACACAAAAATACAAACCAGACTCGTTCCTCGTACATTCCACTTGCAATCTCTAAACAACATCGGTTCCTAACTATCTTCTCAGTAACAAGGTCCAAGGAAGTGCATTATGAGACATCGACAAATGCAGACTTAAGCAATGCTTAAGAAAATCTACTCTTAAAATCTTTCTATTCAAATAAGACATGTTTGTTATAAAACAGTAAATAATTTACATATATGATCTAATGAAAGAAACTCACATGCATCCGCCTTGATCTATCATTAATGAAATCCCTTGTACAATGTCATATATGTCTTTGTTGAAACACTTCATCAACATGGGCTGAGAAACCATACTCCTCTGACAGTAAACAAAAACTTTTATAAAGTAAAGAATTAATACATAGTTATTACGTCATAAATGAATAGAGAAATATATTAAACAAGTTATACCAAATGAATAATGTGTTCATGAAAAATAAGGTTTAGACCGAGTTCAAGAGGGGGGTGAATTGAACTTTGAAAACTTTTCGCAAATCTGATTTATTCTTGAAGTAGAAAATGAAAATTCTTTATTCAATCGATTGACTGTGTAATTTTGAACTGTCAGGTAAACAATCGACTGAGCACAACGGAATATATCAGAGTTAAACCCAGAATTCAGTTAAACCCAGAAATCAAATAAACCCAGAAATCAAATAAACCCAGAAATCAGTTTACAGTGTAAGATTGTGCTAACCCAGATTTAATATGTTTAAACACAATCCAGTATATTACAGACAATCCAGAATCACAGTTAATTATGCAAACAGATGTTCAGAGTATGATTAACAATATGAACTGATTTTAATCCAGTTAATTTTAAAGATGGCAGCAGTGAATAAAGGCAATCAAGAAGAGTAGGGAGAAAAGCAAGAACACATAATTTTTATCTTGGTTCACCCTTCCACAAGGGCTACGTCCAGTCCTTTGCAAACTAGCAAAGATTTCCACTAAAACATATCACAAGATCAGTTTACAACCCTTGCTCCCAGCAAGTTACAAACTGCTCCCAGCAGAAAACCCACACCTAACTGAACCCCTCAGCTTGTGTGTAACCAGTGCAGAAACCCACTGCACCACAACACTTGCAGTCCGCAAGCAATACTGCTCCCAGCAGCACTCACCCTCTACTGAACCCTTCAGCAAATGCGAGACCAGTGCAGAACCCACTGCACCAACTCAATTACAAACCCAGTAATTGAAAACAGCAAACAGATTGCAAATCAACAGGATCAGAAAAGATAACAGAATGCTTCTACACAAAACAGATTACACAGAATGAAGATCAGGTGCAGAAGACTTAGCTTTGGTCCAGAACCAAAGTAGCAAGAACCTCACTTCAAGGATGCTTCAAAGATTCAAGTTCTTGGAGGTTTCTTGATTTGAAAAGCTTTGCAAGA
>Ga0209700_102950_pt1 | contig 33502 bp, 20 predicted proteins | sample SiratroredBW_FD_187528 | JGI IMG/M metagenome (GOLD analysis project Ga0209700, IMG submission 187528) | Root nodule microbial communities of legume samples collected from California, USA - Siratro red BW (SPAdes) (version 2) | ecosystem: Host-associated > Plants > Roots > Nodule | place: USA...
TTTTTTTTTTTTTATGTGAAGATAGACAATAATATTTGAGATCATAAAATATCGTAATAGTTTGGAGTACATTAAAAAACAATCAAACAATTTGTTAAATATACAGAGTTTATGACTTATGTATTCTTTTATTAAATTTCTATTGTATCTTCTTTTTTTTATTTCAAGACTGATATATGTGTGTTGTGTCGTAACTTAGTGATATTTTATTTTGTATTTTTTTATTTTACTAATTTGTTGTTTGTTGTGAAACATTGAAACAAGAAATAAAAGATATAATTTACAATGGTACTTTAAAATTATTTATATGATTTAAAGTAACATCCGTTTTATTATTAAATTTAGACTTTTTTTTCACCAAGCTTATTTATCCCTTTTTATTTATTTTATTATTACAAGCGTCCTTTATGTTTTGAGTATGATATATAATGTAATAAACTATTATTATTTTTAACAGACTATAAAATTTTTAAGAAACAAAATTTCACATACATATTCATATCATATCATAGTAACTAAGAAGAAACAAAATTTTACATATTCATAGGATGAGGCAAGTAGGTGTATTCCAGAAATTAATGTCTTGGAGATTGCTATAATATATTATGAGGGACAAGACTACTAGATCAACCTATAGGATTTAACTTCAATAATGCTTAAAAACTACGATTCATATTTCTTACTTTCCACAGTATTTATCGTAAACTATTTTTCTTATTCCCCTTAGTTAATGATTCTAAGATTCTTCAACTACCTACAGTTGTCATTATTTTTTATAAGACTTCTCCAAAAATCATATTTAGACTTTAAGACCTTCTTTCACAAAGACTCATCCTCACTGCCTAATCTCAATTGTCATTACTTAGACCCCAAAAAATATTTTAAGTCTCTAATTCTACACCACCCTCTTCTTTACAGTTACAAATTATATCCCAATTTATCCAATTAATGGATCACTCTTATAAAATCAGACTTATCATTTATGTCTCTATTTTATTTTTAGTTGTTTAAGATGTCAGTAACTGTGAGAAGAAATAGTAAAGATTAAGAGAATTTTTTATGGGACTTTTTTATGGACTCGGTCAAGAAGATAGAAAAATTGCTTGGATGAATTAGGATAGAGTTTATAAACTCAGATAAGATGATAAGATGGTGGTCTTGGTGTGGTATTGGAGTTAGATATGTAAATAGCTTTAATATAGCACTCCTAAGTGAGTGATATTGGATATTAAACATACAAGATGATTCTTTGGGATAGAGGGTTTTAGTGTCTAAATACTGGTCTTTGAAAAGTCTTATCAAATGTAATGAAATCTTGTCCGAATGGTGGAAGGATATTAGGAAAAAAAAATCAGGTAAAATTAATACTTTGATGTCAATTTGTTAAGATTTTAAACCACTGATAAATGACACACATTTCAATGTTTTGTTATAAGTCACATTATCGGCGAATTTTGTTTGGATGCAGAGTTAAGAAAAAAGCATGCATAGTTCACTATGACAATCAAATTTGGCATATGTATAAGACTTTCGAAGTTTCAACGCATGTCTGCCATTTGTACACACATTCAATATTGTACTAATCAAATTAACAAATTATTTATTTTCAATGCATCCACCAAGCATTGTTATTTTTAAGAAATTTACCTTTTATTTTTCTACCCTCTGTCTTAGATAACTGTTTTAAGTTTTGTTTAAAATGTTAAGCTTTATTTCAATGAATTATATAGCATAAACAATGTAACTATACCTATATAATTAAAGTCAGTGATTCAATTTAAAATTATCTTTATAAACGATAGTTAGAATCAATAAGAAATTTTAATTTTAATTTTTCCACCCTCTGTCTTAGATAATTATGTTTAAGGTGGAAATATACCTCTGTTTAGTTTAATTAATATTGTTACGATGGAATCGGAAGCAGATGTTGTAGATTTGCATTTTTAATCTGTTTTGACAGTAAATTATAGACTATTTGAGATATATATATAAATAATTTGTTAATTTGATTAGTACAACTGTGTACTTCGAAATTCTTATACATATGCCAAATTTATTGTCATAGTGAACTATGCATGCTTTTTTCTTGGCTTTGCATCCAAACAAAATTCGCCGATAACGTGACTTATAACAAAACATTGAAATGTGTGTCATTTATTCCGTGGTTTAAAATCTTAACAAATTGACATCAAAGTATTAATTTTAGCATTTGCTTTTTATGTGTTCTGGAGGCCACAACATTAAACATTATTATGCATGCGTGAAACTTATCTCAATGAGTAGAAAATGGTGTTTAACGAAATGAGCCATTACTACAAAGTATAGGGAAATTTCTTGAGAAATCATACGTTGGAATTATGTCAGTGTCTCTGATGTTTGGATTAAAATTTTATCTCGTTTAATGCCTATCAATCCATGCATTTGATCTGACATAGTAAAAGAAATCCACCAATTTTTGCTGTCACCAACCCTCTTCATCCACACTGCCAAAATTATTTTCTTTATCACCTTAAAAAAAAGAGTGCAACAATTGCTTCCATACATGCTGAATTTGACAATCAATTTGGTATTTATATATAAATCTTGAAAGTGGTGAATTTGATCTTCACTTATACATTGAAAGGGTTGGTGGCAGCAAAAACGTTAGTTGGTAGCATCACCCGTGGATTCCTTATATTATAACATCGTACTAGAGATTTTAGACAAGATTCCATATTCAAAAACCAATCAGACATTGAAAAAATAACTTCCTGAAGTTTGTAAATTTTGCCCAAAACCACCTTTTGATTTGAGCAAGGTAAAATATCTCCTCATTGTCTATAATTCCATTTTTAAACACTATCTTATTTTTATGGTGCCAAATTTTCTACACTATTGTCACCCACATGCCCTTTTAATTCACATTAACTTTTAAATTACACCAAACCCTCCAGAAACTCCTAAAATGGTTAAACACATAAGCATATCTAACAGATAGAATACGAATCTATTTATCACAACTGTCTCACGAATCCATTTATCACAACTGTCTCACACTTTCTGTGCTATTTCACATGTAAGAAACAAATGTTGAACAGTTTCTATATGTTTCTTACTAAACTGGCGTAAGATACAACTTAATACTACTCTCTTTTTAGTGAAATTATGTGAAGATTTGATAATGATAGTGATATTTTAGATCATGACAATTCGAATATGAGAAGACAACAAATAACAGTACTTTGGAGTCATTAAAAACAATTAAACAATTTGTTAAATATATAGAGTTTATGACTTTTATATATTTGTTTATTAAATTTGTGGTTTATTTTTTTTATTTGAAGGAATATATGTGTTGTGTCATAAGTTAATGATATTTCATTCTGTATTTTTTTTTGTTTTCATAATTTATCGCTTGTTATTGTGAAACATTGAAACAAAAAATAAAAGATATACTTTCATAATTAATGATACCACACTGAAACTTTATGTTTAAAAGTAATATTTGTTTATTATTAAATTTAGACTTTTTTTCACTGTACTTATTTGTTCCTTTTTATTTATTTTATTATTACAAACCTTTACTGAATATGACATATAACAAATTCATAGTAACTAAAAAGGGTGTATAAGACAAGTTTGTATATTCTAGAAATTAATATGTTGGAGATTGCTATAATATGTTGAAAAGTTATACTTTCACACTGCTGTTTATGTGTTATATTTATATTTATTTAACACTCATTTTATTTAATAAAATATTATATAATAATTTATTTTAGTACTAAGTGATTGTGCTTTATGCAGTTTTAAAGTATCACTCTAATATATCAGAATACTCATAATTTGATATTAGAGACAGTAAAATACAGTCACCTGAAATAAATTATTTTATTATTATATAATATATTATTAAAAAAAATACATGAATTTTATTTATCATTATATAATATATTATATTACAGTGAAAAGACTACTAAATCATGCTATAATATTTAACTTCAATAATGTTTGAAGACATGATATATAATATATATTATATATATTATATTATATAGTATGTTTTCACCATACTTATTTGTCTCTTTTTATTTTATTATTACAAGCCTTTACGTTGTGTATGATATCTAATGCAATAAACTATTATTATTTTTAATAAATTATACAACTTAATAAACAAAATTTCATATATTCATGGTAACTAAAAGGGATGGAGGAGACAAGTTTCTGTATTTCAAAAATTAATATCTTATAGATTGTTATATAAAGAATTATACTTTGACATTAATGTTTATGAATTACATCAATTTGATACCCATTTTATTTAATAAAATTTTATATAATAATAAATAATAATTTATTTTAATGTCAATGGTTATATTTTATCGTACACTCTTAATATGTTAAAGTACTTTTATTAAGAAAAGTGAACATCAAATAAATGTAATATATCTATTATTATATAATATATTATATTACTGAAAAAAAGACTAGTACATCATGCTATAATTATCTCATTAATGTTTAAAGGCGTGATATTATGTTTAAAGGCATGACAGAACATAATAAATTATAGAATAATGACCTCGTCAACAATAATTTATATTCATTTAACAACTCAAAATAATATTATTTTATTAAAATATGATAAAATATTATATTTTAATAAAATAATAGTATTTTTAGTTATTAAGTAAGTAGTTGTTACATCTAAAAAAACCCACCATTTAGAAACTTTAAAATTCTCCGATTAAAGAAATTAAAATTGACAATATTCTATTAAGAATTTGTAAAAGATTTCTATACAGTAAACAACATACAGTTGCTACATGAAAGAGAGATTATCACGGCGACATACGAGAAACCATACCTGTTATGTGAGAGAGACGGAGTCGTGATGGGGAAGACGAGAAACACACTTGCTCGATTAGAGAGAGGGAATAAACCTCAAATTTACAATCTTAAATTAAATTGTAAATGCTCTCTGTCATGCTAGACTACACTCCCTACTATGTGTTTTTTTTTTTTTTTGTCTCATTGTCATGTGTGGTTGTCATCTAGGTGTCATGACTCATGGCGGTATCAACATATTAGTACTCTTATTTAATTATTGAGTTCTGATATGTTGACACCGTCATTTGTCATTGCACCAAAATGACAATCACACGTGACAGTGAGGTGTAAAAGAAAAACACGTGACATTGAGTGTAGTTCAACATGACAGAAACCATTTAAAATTCAATTTAGGATTGAAAAATTAAGGTTCATTCATTGTTGTTGGAACTCCCTCTCTCTCACAAAGCAAATGTTGTTTCTCGTGTTCTGCCACGATTCTGTCTCTCTCACAGAGCAAGTGTCGTTCTGGTATGCCGCTACAACACCTTCTCTCACAGATCAACTGTTGTTTTTGTCATCGCGACTTTGTCTCCCCTTGGAAGTGGAGTTTTTCTCTAAGACTCTGTCTTCGTCTGCAGGTACGTTTTTTTTTTGTACAAGTCCATCTCCAGTTGCATGTTGTGTTTGTTTTTGTGTGGTGTGGGTTGTCATTTGTGGTACAAATTTGGTTCGTGGGTTTATTTTAGGGTTAATTTGTGGGTCGGTGACATGTTTTGGAAACTGTGATGTAGCATATGCAATAATTGATGAAAGATTTGAGTTTGCATACACATGTCTCCTCTCCCCAGTTTTAACATTCATGCATGTTAAACCGTTGTGGTTTGTTCAATTATACAACTTTCTAGATAAAATGGTTGTGAGAAAAGAAGATTGGGATGGAAAAGTATTGAAGGAAATCAACCATACAAGCAAACACATGTAGCATAATAGAGATTTCAAACACTAATTAACTAGTTCTACATCCTATTCCACATTACATCATAGCAGCATTTTATGCTTATTCTATTCAATATCCAGTAATAAACCATTGTGCCTCCTTTCCAATCATTGCCTTTGGAAAATGTGTCCCATACTTTAAAGGTTTTCCTTTTTAACTTGTTTCATTTTCAATGTAAGTTCATTCACCTGGTTTTGTAATAGCCCAAGCGATGATAGTTTAATAGTTAGCCTTGTAAAAGAAACAAAAATTAATAACGTTTGTATCTAACATCGTTTATAATTTGTAATGTGTATTGAGTGGTCGTATAAATAAAAAGAAAGAGCTTTAATCCTTTAGTTTTAAGCTATCATTATTCTTTAATTACAAAAATATTGGATAAACTATGTTTTAGTTATCTACTTCAACTAACATGCTAGTTGAGATCAATTTTAAAGTAGACATGACTTATAAAAAGTTTGATATAAAAATTAAGAAAAATATTAAAAATTTAATTTTACATAACATGGACTTATTAGTAAAGTTATACATATAAAATTATTCCTTAAAAAGAAGTAGAAACAATTATGCACATATAAAACAATTAAAAGAGCCACATTTATTTGTTAAACTCTGTAGATTTAAATGTTTAACTACTCAATACTTTATGAACACACTTTCATTTATGTATTCAAAGATGTCTTCTTATGCTTAGTTTTAAGGCCATTTATTAAGTCATGATCATAAAAAATTGAATATGCACTAAATGTGATCCTGTCTCACGTAAATGATATCAAATCTAAACCATTATATATTAACAACAAATCATATTTACAATTTCTACCTCAATTTTTCATTTCATCCAAAAAAAATTAATTCAATCATTATAAACAAAATTTATAGAGCAACTCATAATTACAATCATCAAATCTATCAAACATAAGTTCATTCATCTCTATCAAATATAGAGAGTATTCAGCTGTATAACACTACAATGGGTAATTTGAAAAACAAATCTTCATATTATGGCTAAACTTCCCTCTATGGATTGCTAGTCTTTCTTCTGTTCCTGAAATATGTGGTCCAAGGTGATTTAACAATCTTACTTTTTAGTTGATGTTGGGATTTTAACTTCAATCGTTTGTACATACTAGTCTGTTCACCTTCACCTTTACCTTGACCTTTTACATGAGCTCCAACTTCTTTAACAACTGCGGACGGGACGTCATATTTCTTTGCAAATTTTTCTTATTGTTGCATAAAAAAACTGTTTTAACTCCCTCAAACCAGTTTCAAGCCTCTGTATGAACAACTCTTGCTTTTCCAACCGACAATTAAATTCTTCAATTTTTAACAATCTTGGCATTTAGTCTTCAAACTCTTTGTTATGCTTATCTTCATGAGTGACAACTTTGAATGCTTCTTTCACATAAACGTGCCGAAACTCTAGCTTGAGCAAGAATAAATTAGACATTACCTATTCATCACCAAAACAACATAAAAATATTAATCTTAATATAAATTGCACAAATATAATTCCAATAAAAAATGTCACTAACCAAATTGTTCTTCAAGACTAATCCTTCCAAATAAGAATTCTAGGAAAGTCAATTTTACTTCTTTGAATGCAGCATCCATAACTCCGCTACACCCCATCTAAACAAAGCTGCAATTCAATAGGTTAAACGACAGGACTATTTTTTTTTCAATAACAAGAGGACTTTGGAAACACTTAAAAAAGGATAAATGTAGGTAATATTGTTTTTGTTTGAACAGCAAAAAATAAATGAAATTAAGAGGCACACTTTAGGTTGCACCAACCCTTATACACTTAGTAAAACCAGGGTCAACCTTTGATACACCATAAGAAAGACAAAACAAGGTACAACCAACCTAATAAACCTCAACAGGAGGCATAAGGGTATCTATCATTTAACATCTACACCCCTGCAATAGAACAATAAAGAGCTAAATAACATCAAGGTAAGGCTTGCCCTTTCAAAACTTCTGAACTTCGTCTGAATCCTTTTCTTTCACACATCTTTCAGATTTAATTGAGTCACACAAACTTAAGTACCTGCAAAACAAGCAAACTCCTAATGTGTTGTACAAGAATCTGAGAGCTATAACCCCGCACTCTCTCACCAAGTACCCCTCTAAAGGCCTCCTACATAACTACAAGCCTAAACCACTGAAAGGAGACACTTAACTGGTAAAAAGTGCCAATCAAAGTAAGAGACGAAGTTTCTCGACAACTTATACTTAAACCATAACCAACCCTTTAACTGTGCTAGACTAAAAATCTCTTCAACATCCACTACCCCACCACTAAAGACTACCTTATTTCTATGATTCCAGATCTTGGATATAATAACCACCCACATTCCTTTTCATAATGTATTGACCCTATTACTATGACCCAATAAATGAAAGCTCTGAAAATGAAAAGTGATATCCTCATGTCTGACTGTCACATTCCCAATCCACCTCTCGCAGTAATCCCATACTTTCTATGTCACCTTGCATGAACTGAACAAATGTTGAGTAGTTTCAACACCTTCATGACATAGAGGGCAACACGCATTCCCAGGTTGCACTCCTCTCCTACCTAGATTTGCCCTAGCCTATCCAGGAGTATTCTCCAAGCACAAACTATCGTAGATGGAGGTATTTTTAGACTCCATAGTAATTGAAACACCTCATCAGACTGCATTGAATCTTCTTATTCAGAACCCTGTAACCAGATTTGACTGTATAGTCTTGGTCATCATTACCTACCCAAATCAACCTATCCTTACCCTCCGAATTCCATTGAACTTTGGATATCATCCCAACAACTGCTCTTCTATACATTTTTCCCAAACAAATCTCTCCTTACGCCACCCTAGATTCCAACTCTAGCATCCACCACTTGAAATTAGCCCTGGATCAACAAGGTCACTCAACAAACTATCCTTACACGTAGAAATCATAAACAACCTTGGCAATTTTTCTTTCAAAACTCTATCCTCCGCCCACCTATCTTCTCAAAATTTGACACACCTCCCGTCACCCAAAATCCACTTAGATCTATAGTCAAACCAATTACTTTGTATTCCTTTACCGCAAGTCCAACACAAATCCTTCCACCACAGAGATTGGTTCCTATGTTCCAATGAAATATTCATATTCCTCCACGATCCATACCTCGCTTCCAAAATGTCTCTCCAAAGGCCCTCCTCTATTGTCACAAACCTCCATTTCCACTTAGTTAATAAAGCATCATTGAAGCAGCCAATGTCCTTGATACCCAACCCACCTACTGCAATTGGACTACAAACCTTCTCCCATTTCACCCAGGCAATCTTTCTTCCTTCAAATCCCCACCCCCAAAGGAACCGTGCCTGAATTCTTCTGATCTGGTTACAGACATCAATAGGTGCTTTGAAAAAGGAGAAATAAAACAAAGGTAGAACACTAATAATAGACTTAATAAGACATATCCGACCCGTCATGGATAACAACTTACCCTTTCATCTAGAAAATCTAAACTTAATTTTATTAACAATTGGATTCTAGAACTCAGTTCTCCTAGGATTACCGCCAATAACCATACCTAAATACTTGAATGGTACTTCCATCTGTCGACAATTTAAGCACTTAGAAAACACGAGTATATCTAGCTGTGATATGCCCACCAACCCCACCACACTCTTATGGAAGTGGTAACATCCCATATTTTTCATATAATAGAAACTTTATTGCATAAAAAAATTATATAATAAACTTGGATATAAAAATCCATACATTCATCATGTATTTCAAAATATACTTCTCTAAATAAGATTTAATAAAAATATCTTCGTAAAATTACAAATAAAATAAAATAAAGCTCTTCCAAAAATTCACTTGAAACTCACACCAACTGTCAAATCCTCTGCTCATGTGTAATATACACGATCATCGCAGTTTTAAAAACAAAACAAATACACAAAAAAGAAGGGTAAGCTAGAGAGTTTTAAGAAAATGTATTTTCATCAATCAAATTTCTATCTCCATCAAACACAAAAAAAAATCAAGCTTTCATATTTCATCTTATATCATACATATACTGACTCACAAACAAAAACACTAAACTCTCTACTTCCGGAAGACACTCATGCATTGAGTTAGACTCAGAGGTGTACACCTGTCATATACCACCCAACTGTTCCGATCGGGCTCATATTTCAAACCTCGGATCCCGTATGCACAGGGTTAATCCATATGTCCTATTCCGATCGGGCTTATATTTCAAACCTTGGATAGGACCATATGAACCTCCTTCGACTCTTCACAAACTGGTAATCTTCATCCATGTGAATCCAATGTACCAGTAGAGTCAGGATACCTCCTTGAATCACCAAACAAAGCACATCCTAATAATCTCAACACGGGTATCTCCTTTCCTGAAGATATTATGTCTCGATCACACACCACATCATTCACAAACATTGATACTACATCATACCATACATAAACATTGATTCCATTCCATTCATATTCATCTAATTCATATTTAATAAAATAAATAATTACAATATATATCTCAAAAACAGTCAAACTAGCTTCCCTTACCTCTATAGAGTAGAGATACTCAAAACCCTAAAATCACAAGCAACCTAACTTTGTTCAAGAATCTGATCAGACACTCTTGATCTACTCAACGCTAGGAATCTAGGGATGTCCTCTGATTGTCAATCTGATAACATATGAGATCACAAATCTAGAGAGAAGGTAGAAAACTTTAAAGAGAAATTGTTTGAGAGATTATGGTTTTCATAAGAATGAAATTGTATATCTTCTTAAAGAAAGAGAGAGATTTGGTAGTTTTTATAAATAAAATATCTTCTTAGAGATACTTGGTGGTTTTTATTAGAATAAAACAAAATATCTTCTTTCTTAGAGAGAGTTGATAGTATTTAAAATAAAACAAAATATCTTTTTTGAGAGATAAAATATCTTCTTAGAGAAATAATATCTTTTTAGAGAGAGAGAGTTGGTGGTTGTTATAAAAATAAAAAGTAAATAACTATCTTTTATTTACTTAAACAACTCTTATGTAAAAAAATAGGTATTATCTTATTTATCTCTAAAATTAAATTCTAGGTTAGTTTTTTATTCTATAGCTATTTTCTAGGGTATTACATTCTTCCCAACAACAAAATTTTCGTCCTCGAAAATTGACATACTAGAAAAAAAAAATAAAGATAAGTTTCTTTGATGATTTTCCTCCATCTTTCAAGTTGAACCATTAAACATGGCCTCTCACAAATACATTAATTTTAATATTTTAAAATATATTAAACAAGTTTCAATATATAAAAATAAATGTATTTTTAACCCTAAGCCCTGACACAAACTCAAATGACCTTAAAATTGCTTTGATTACTAATACATTCTGATATGAAGGTTCGCACAAAAAGATCGTGTTATCCGCAAATTGCAACAAGTCTACATGCACTCCCTATGGCCTCACCTCCACCCCTTTAAACAACCCAACTCTTTTAGCCTCCCTGACTAACCCATTAAGCCCTTCAGCAACTATGAGGAACAAGAACGATGCCAATGGGTCACCTTACCTAAGTCCCCTTTTCGGTTTAAATTCCTCCGTAGGGCTACCGTTCACCAGTATCGATATTGTGGCCGATTCCATGCATGCTTTAATCCATTTAATCCACTTACAATTGAATCCTAATCTGCCCAACATATAGTATAGAAACTTCCAATCCACCGAATCGTATGCTTTTTCAAAGTCAACTTTCACAATCACCCCATTTTTCTTTTCCTTCTTAAGGTAATCCACAGTCTCGTTTGTCTCGTTTGATACAAGAATGTTGTCCAACATACCCCTCCCACTAAGGAATGCTGATTGATTTATATCGATAATACTAGGTAATACCTTCTTGAGCCTATTAGCCATGATCTTAGATAAAATTTTGTATACACAAATCCTACTAGTGAAATAGGTCTAAACTCATTCAAGTTGGACGGGTTATCCTTCTTAGGTATCAAAGTTATGAACGAAGCATTACAACCTCTCGAAATAAACCCAGTACTCTGGAAGCTGAGAATAGCTCTACAACATCCTTACCAATAACCTCCCAATATTTTTTTACAAAAGTGAAGTTGAATCCATCTAGTCCAGGACACTTTGATCTACCACATTGACTCACAACTTCTAGAACTTCCACCTCAGTTATATTATCACACAATAAACCGTTATCAGTCCTTGAAATACTCTTAAAACACACTCCATCCAAATTTACCCTACTCATAAGACTTGCACTAAATCTACCCTCAATACCCCATAACCTGGCCTTTAACGTAAGACACATCCTCACACCAAACACCATTAATTCTTAACCCCACTATATCATTTTTTGTTGTCCTCCACCTCAATCTACAATGGTAGAACTTAGAATTTGTATCCCCGCTTTTCAACCATCCAACTCTCGCCTTTTGTTTCAACGTCGCTATTTCTTTTTCCTCCAGACTTCTCAGTTGGCTTAACATTTCCACCCTCTTAACTCTCATGTCTTCACTGAGGTTCTCATCATCATCCTGCTGATCTAAGTTCTCTATCTCCACAAGCAACTGTTGCTTTCTACTCTTTGTGTTACAAACAACTTCCTTATTCCACTGTTTGACTTCTATTTTCACCCATTTTAACTTTTCCTTTACCTCTTTCATATTGTTCCCTCGTGAGGTAGGAGCTTCCCAAGCTTTCCTCACCACATATTAAATCCTTCTGATTGCTGCCACACGTCAAATGTACGAAATGGTTTCGGACCCAATCAGTAACACTACTTTTGACAACTATCTCGCAATGATCCGACACCTGTCTACTCAGAACGTATTGTTTTGCTCCGAGCCATTGCGTCAACCATTCATTCGACACAAGAGCTCAATCCAATTTACTCCTAGCAGTCCCCTTAAGTTTGTACCATGTATATTTCCTCCCCACATGCCGCTAATATTGTGAATATGTTAAATTTTATTTCTTAAAAGTTATTATAATAATAAATAAAGACAAAGTAACAAATAAGAATGGAGTAAATAGTCTAAGTTTAATAATAAACTCATGTTACTTTCAATCAGATATAAATAATTTTAAATATCTTTTCTTAAGTTTAATAATAAACTCACGTTACTTTCAATCAGATATAAATAATTTTAAATATCTTTTCTTTTATATTTATATGTTTGATTGTATTTGTTAATTAATTTGGATCCGTGCAGTGTGTTATTTGCACATGATATTAATGACACTAAACAACAAATTAGTAAAATGAAAAAAAAAAGTATAAAATAAAATTTCCTTAACTTAGAAACATCATAGATATATATCTTAAAATAAAATAGAAAATACATCATAAATTTAAGAAAAGAATCCATAAAAAGTCTTTCAAAAATGATAATGATTTGCTTGTCAGTCACAATAAATCTAATAGTTCAAATTATACGTGAGATTTATGTTTTTTTTAAATCAATGATGCATTATAAATCTTCACATGATCAAATTTAAAATAATTTGTTTTGGAACCGACATTGTCATATAGTTATTTACTTCGACGTATTCAGGAATTTTAGTGAAAGACCATATATTGTTTAAGTTATATGTATATATATATTCATTGACGAGCTAATGTCATCAATATATATTTGTTAGTGAAATTACTATATACTTGAAGTGAATAATTTCTTGACAATGTTAGTATGAAACAAGTTATTATAAATTTGTAGATAACTTACAATAACAAATCATACATCATTGAATTTTGTTATGATCTAAGGATTTTTTTTATAATTATGTGAAGATTGATGATGATAATGATATTTGAGATCATCACAATTGTATGGAAATATTAGTTTGGCGTTCATTAAAAACAATTAAACAATTAGTTAAATATATAGATTTTATGTTTTTTATGTTTTTTTATTAAATTTATAGTCTATAATTTTTTTATTTCAAGACATATATGTGTTGTGTCCTAAATTAATGATATTTCATTTTGTATTTTCTTTCTGTTTTACTAATTTGTTGCTTGTTTTAAACTATTGAAACAAAAAATAAAAGATATAATTTAGAATGATACCACAATGAAACTTTAAATTATTATTTTATTAAGAAAAATGAACATTAAATAAAATATATTTCTTATTATATAATATATTATATTACGGAGAAAAGACTACTACATCATGCTTTAATATTTCGCATGAACCGTTATGCACAAAAGAAAACTAAAAATATCTAAAAACATTGTTTACAGGTATTTCAACATCAACCTTTGAATATATGATAAATATCCTGCACAAGCCCCTGTATCCCTCTAATACAGTTATTTTACATATACAAAAATCCCTCATTTAGAAACTTTAAAATTCTCCTATTAAAAAAATTAAAATTTACAATATTAGATTAAGAATTTGCAGAAAATTTCTATATAGTATAATCATCTGAACTTTTTCTACTCATTTTAACATGGTGATTGAAAGAATGTGAAAAACTTTTACTTAGTAAAAAAATTACCCTATATTTGTAGTATCTCACACTGCAAATACCAAATAGGAGAGTGCAAAAGAAATGAACAGCAAAAGATATGCATTCAGAAGTGTGAAGTTTTAGTCTATTAAGTTAAACTTATATACACTAACAAGATCCACCATTATGTGGTTGGAAAACAATATTATTAATTAATTACTTAAACAAAATAGGTGTAAATTACAAAGATAGTATATACTCTTTTCTCTTCAAATTCCACTTTGGAAATCAAGATTGAATCAATAGTCAAATAAAATTATAAGAATTTGTGATGGTAATTTCCTTTTTAATTATTTTCTCACTAACCATTCATTTTCTTATTTTTTAGGTGAATGTATTCAATTTAATTTAATTTTAATTAAACATTGATGTAATGTAATTAAAACTTTACTTATTACTTATGTTATTAACCTAACATTATCTAATCAAAATTAATATAATTAATATTCTAAATCCATTTAAACTTAAGAGTCCTTTTTTTTTGCGCACCATTCACTTTTATGATTGAATTATTTCTTTTATTTGTTGATAAAAAAATATTATATAAATATATATATATATATATATATGTATATATTAATAAAAGTAAATATAGTATAATATAGTATGTCCATTATGCTTTTAGGATTTATAATTTTGTGAATTTTTTACTGTCCTAGCTATAATCTTGATTAAGTCCCTAAAGTGTAAGTCAATTATGTTTTTTTTTTTTTTAAAGAACAAATCACCCTTCATTTGAAGCCTCTGGAACAACAAATAAGACAAATAGAAAATACGAGAGTCTGAAAGAACAGACAGAAAAGGATATGCAGAAATGTCAAGTGAAGTAGTAACCAATTAGGTTAAACTTGTATACACAACTATGGGGTCCTCCATCTGTGTTTGAAAATATTTATTGTGATTAAGTACCTTTATTTTGTGAATCAGAGCAATTGAATTTCGTATATTAAAATATAAAAGTTTATTTTATTTTTTAAATAATAAAGATATTATTGTTGATTTGAAGATTTAATTAGTAAACACATTATACCAAAATATTATCTGATTTATAAATTCTTTTAAGGAAATAATATTGTTAAAATCTCATAAATATATATCATAAAATTAAAGTTAATTCAAATAATTAAACTATCATTCATGATAATTAAAGATTAGAAAGTGATCTTAAAAGTATGACAGAAAGAGAAAATAACATGATCAAACAGAAATAAAGGGTACAGTGGTTAGAGAAGTGGGATTTGAACTCAAATTTTTTTTCACTCTAGGCTTAGTTGGGGAAAGGCAGAGAAAAAGGCACAAATTTAATGGGGATATGCAGATAAAAAGGCACAAATTACATACATGAATTTGATATAGAAGGAGACTCCAGCAAAGTGTTAACACCATTTTTGTTTATTATAGTTGCGGAGGGGTTGGCAAGTTTGGTAAGAGAGGCACCTAATGCTTGAAGGGATTCGAGTAGGATATAAAAATGTGGATGTTAAATTGCTGCTTTGTGGATGACACCATGTTATTTTGTCAACTGCAGCTCTATTGTGTTTTGGTAATTAAAGGAGTGCTTTGTATTTTTGTAGTCTCCGGCTTAAAAGTTAATTAGCTTCCATTAGAGTCATGTGGGTACTATCAGGCTGAGTGAGGTGGATTCAGTGGGTTTTACCAGATGTTTAAATAGTTTATGGATGGAATTTCCATTCAAATATTTAGGTATGAGCACAGGCGAAAACCCTAGGACGGTAGAATTTTGGAAACCTATAATTAATAAGATCAAATTTAGGTTATCTACTTGGAAAGGGAAAATTCTTTCTATAGCAAGTAAAATATGCCTCATTAAGTTTGTTATCAATGTTTTACCTTTATTCTACATGTTTTTTTTAAGACACTCAATATTGTGTGTAGTTTTCGATCAAGAAGGTTCAGGGTAAGTTCTTTGGGTTTGGGGTATGAAGGGAGGAAACTTGTTTGGCTGGCTTGGGACAAAGTATGTTCCCTGATTGAAGTGGGAGGCTTGGGTATCAGAGATATTAGTAGATTTAATGTAGCTCTCCTAGCTAAATGGAAATGGAGAATTTGGTTGGAGGAAGCTGGAGCATGGAAAGATATATTAGATTCAAGATATGGATCTTGGAGGAACATCAGGGTGACCATGACAGAAATAAAGAGTTCAGTTTGATGGAGAGACTTGTGTAGAATATGTGAAGTTGAGAATGACCTAAACTTGTTTGACAATAGGATAAGGTGGAAACTGGAAATGGAAAAAGTATTAAATTTTGGGAGGATAAATGGATAAGAGATTTACTGCTTAAACAGAAATTTCCTAGACTACATTCGTTGTCCCTAAATGTAGATAGTATAATGTGTGAGATGGGTGAATGGGTGATTAATAGTAATGAGGGGGAAATAAGGTAGGGGTTGTGCAGGAAAAGAGAGTTTTTTTTTGTGTGGGAAAAGGAATTAGAGAAGCAATTACTAATGTTGCTACTTACTGCACAATGGAGGATGGACGTGTTTGATGAGAGAATATGGGAAGATGGCGATCCAAACTATTATTCAGTTGGGGTAGGGTATAAAGCTCTTAAGGAATTCGATTTGTCCTAGGTGGTGCTTGGTTTAAGTAAATCTAGAACGTTAAAGGGGCTAGCTTTGCATAAGTATGTGCGTGGAGGGTCCTACTTGGTAAGCTCCCTACTAGAGTAAGCCTGGTGAGGAGACATGTCCTGGTGTCTAGCACCTTGTGTCCACTATGCAATATGGAGGATGAAACAATACAACATGTACTTTTTGAATATGTAGTTTCAAGAAAGGTGTGGGGTAATTGTCATAGGTGGATAGGTATAGAATTTGTTAGACCTAATACAACAGTGCACCATTTCATGAATTTCAATTGGTTTAGGTGCAACAACAAAGTGAACACTGTGTGGAAAGGCACACTGATAACAATAGTATGGGAGATTTGGAAACATAGGAATAATGTGGTGTTCAAATGTGGGGTAGTTGATGCTACAAAACTTTTGTCATGGCACGACTTAAAGTTTGGTCTTGGGCTAAATTTAAAAGTAAGAAAATTAATTGCTCATTCGCAGAGTGGTGCCTTTGCCTTGGTCAACGCCTAAAAACTATATCAACTCTGTGGTAGCATATTTTGTGGGCTAATAGGGAGTGCGTTGTCTCACCTGTGAGGCACGTACAGGGAGTGGGGTAGGAGGGCATAGTTAAGGTTTGATGGGAGGGTAGCTTAGGAATAGGTCTTTGTGTAGTTGTGTTTTATTTTTGTAGGAGTATAACGAGATCTTATAGGAACATGCCACGTTGCTGGTCAAGCACCATAGTGAATTCCCCAAGGCCGATCTCTAGTGGTTGAACACCATAGTCGATCTTCAGATGACAACTTCATAGTTGAACACATGTTGACTTCATAGCATACAACAGAAGATGGAGCTCAATACACCTGAAGACCGAGATCATTTGTCAATCTCCATGCCCAACTCCTTAGACTGATTGTGTGTTGACCGAGCTCCAAAGTAGATTATAGGCGTACACAAAAAGACCGAGATCATTACACCGGGAGACCGAGCTCATTTGTCAAGCTCCATGCCCAACTCCATAGACTGATTGCTTGTTAATCGAGCTCCAAAGCAGATTATAGTCGTACACCAAAAGACCGAGCCCAATTGTCGAGCTCCCATGGATGATCTCCACAAGGTTAAGATCCATCCACATGGTCGAGCTTCATATCCATCAGAAGGCCGAGCTTAACAGCTATGCTCTTAAGGCTGACCTAAAAAAGGTCCACTTCCATGACTGTTAAAGTTCCCTAGTAGGCGAGCTTTATGGCTAGTATTCGAGGATGAGCTCTACCCATAGTCACATTCTCGAGGCCGAGCTCTTATGACAACCTCTGGAACTCGACTTTCGTATAGCCGAGCTCTATTGACGAACTCGTGAGAACGTCTTATAAATGGCCTAGCTTCATTGACAAATATCCGAGGACGAGCTCTAGAAGTCCAAGTTCCACAGCTCAACCCCAAAGACTAATTGCTAAAAGGATAAGCTCTATTACCGACTTCCAAGAACGATCACCAGAAGACCGACCTATGGTCAAGTTCCACAGCTCAACTCCAAAGATTGATTGCTAAAAGGATGAGCTCTATTACCAACTTCCAAGAACGATCACAAGAAGACCGACCTATGGTATCTTGTCAAAGGCTTTTGTATGGGTTGTATTATTTTTTTTAACATTGTATATACGTTTTTTTTAAACGACAAAAAATAAATTAAATTAAAAGGGACACTTTAAGAGGTGACCCAACCCTTATACAATAAAGCAAATGACATTATTAAGAAAACAAAATAAAGCTACTCCATTATCCCTACACCATTACAAATAAAAAAACTATGTAACCTTCTAAACATACTATAAAAAGAAAGGAACTACTCATAGAAGATGAATAAAATAATTTCGTAGAATACTTTCGACACATATTTCCACGCATTCATTATGCACCCCGTGCCGAGCTTTCCTTGTAAACTCAGGATTTCTCTAGATTTCTCCTTATGTATTTGAATCTGCAAAAATTATATCTTGCATAATGAACAAATTTTCACCCTATCCTAACACCCCTGAAACCCACTCTAGCTAAATTCTACTGTCCTAGCTCAACATTGTATATACGTATTTTTGTAGCTTTGGAACTGGAATTCTATATCTTGCGATGGCATTAAGGGTTATGAAAGGTTAAACAAGGATATGATAACTATGAACACAAAAAATGAACAAAGAATATGATAACATGGAATAAGGTTATTCTTGAATGTACTCTTTTTGTTTACAATAACTCACTTAATATAAAATTTTAGAGAACTAAATATAGAAATTATTCTAAATAAATACATTTGATATTCTTTGATATTTTACTAATATTCTCTAATACTCCCTTGATTATCTCTGATATTCTTACTGATATTCTTTGATAATAATATTCTAACACTTCCCCTCAAGGTGAGCAGTGGGATCACCAATGCTTAGCTTGTTGATGACATGGGTAAATGTTTTGCCTGTAACAGCTTTGGTGAGACTGTCTTCTAACTGGTCTTCTGACCTTACAATGGAAGCTCAATACTGCTATCCTCAATCTTCTCCTTGATGAAGTGTCTCTCCACTTCAATGTGCTTGGTTCTGTCATGTTGTACAGGATTCTCTGAGATACTGATTGCTTCCCTGTTATCACACTTTAACTGACTTGGTAGTTGTAGTGGAAAACCAATCTCGGTTATCAACTTTTTGATCCATAAGACTTCAGTTATACCTTTGGCAATTCCCCGGAATTCAGCCTGGACACTTGAAAGAGCAACCACTCTTTGCTTCTTACTCGTCCATGTCACCAAATTACCTCCCACAAGAGTAAAATAGCCTGATGTAGATCTTCTGTCATTTGGATTACTAGCCCAATCAACATCAGTATAAGCTTCAATGTTTAAGTTATGCTTTTAGAACATGATCCCACTTCCTGGTGTCCCCTTCAAGTATCGAACAATCCTCATGGCAGCTTCCATATGATCCTCTTGATGTTGATGCATAAACTGGCTTATTACCCCCTATTACATATGCTATATTTGGTCGAGTGTGTGACAGATAAATCAATTTCCCAACTAATCGTTGGTACCTCTCTTTATCTTCCAGATTAGCTCCTTCCCCAAACTTTAAACCATGGTTAACTTGCAGAGGAGTATCTGCTGGTTTACAATCAACCATTCCTGTTTCTGCAAGCAAATCTATGATGTACTTTCTTTGGGAAATAAAGATCCCTTTGTTAGAGCGAAGAACCTCTATTCCCAAGAAGTACTTTAGTCCACCTAAGTCCTTCATTTCAAATTCTCTGAACAAGTTATTCTTCAGTTGTGATATTTCTTCTATATCACTTACGGTTATGATCATGTCATCCACATATATTATTAAACATGTGTCAAATCTCCTTTTCTTTTCAAGAATAAAGTATGGTCAGAGTTGCTTTGTTTGTACCTGTACCTTTTCATTGCCACTGTAAACCTTCCGAACCAGTCACGTGGAGATTGCTTAAGCCTATAGAGTTCCTTTTTTAATTTCTAGACTTCATTTCTTTGGAAGTCTTCAGAGAACCCTGGAGGAGCTTCCATGTACACCTCTTCTTTCAAATCCCTATGCAGAAAAGCATTCTTGATATCAAACTGATGGAGTGGCCAATTTTTGTTTGCTGCTATTGAAAATAGTACTCTGATGGTGTCAATTTTTGCAACTGGTGAGAAAGTCTCTGAGTAGTCAATGTCATAAGTCTGTGTATAGCCTTTTGCAACCAATCTTGCCTTATATCGCTCAATGGTGCCATCTACTTTATATTTAATGGTGAAAACCCATCGACACCCTACTGGTTTCTTCCCTGTTGCTAAGATGCACTTCTACCAAGTTTCATTCTTTTCTAGAGCTTTCATCTCTGTTTTTATAGCTTCTCTCCATTCGCCCTTCTTACTGGCTTCGTGAACTGTTTTAGGAATATCTTCAGCTATAAGAGAGGTAAGAAAAGCTCTTGCAATGTCTATCACTCCTTCTCTAGTTACCTTCATAGGATACCTGGAATTTTGGGGAACATGTTCTGGAGAATATCGGTCAAGTGGTACCCCTCTGTTTCTTCTTGGCGAAAGTATGAAAGGCTCTGACTCTGGTTTTAGTTCTAACCTGTCATTGTTAGTGACTTCATTCATAACAGGTGACAGCTCAGTAGAGTGAAGATCACTTACCTCTTGTTGGACATTCTCAGAAGGATCCTCATTGGTTGTGTTGGTCCTTCCTACGTTGATAGAGACATGCTCGTTGGCTCCATCTACTTGCTCTTTTGGAACAGTTTCTTGGCAACTAAGGCTACTTAACCAACTTGGTGGTTCACTACTTTTCTCTCCCTGAACATCAAGTTGGCTACTGAAGAAATATTCTGATTCTAAAAAATCACAATCCATAGTCACATGTACACGGTGAGTGATTGGGTTGTAACATCGATACCCTTTTTGATGTGTAGCATATCCAACAAAGACACATTTCTCAACACATGGATCAAATTTAGTTCTGTTTGCTTTGGGAATATGAACGAACACAGAGCACCCAAAAACTCGTGGTGGTAACATTTAGACAGGAGGGAGATCAGTCTGAGTAGCTAGGATCTATAGGGGTATTTCGTGGTTAAGGATCTTGAAGGGTAGCCTGTTCAAAAGATAGGCCGAGGTAGCGATAGCGTCGGGCCAAAAACGTGTCGAAACCTGTGCATCAAAAATCATGGCTCGAGTCATCTCTAGTAACTTACGATTTTTTCGTTCTGCTACACCATTCTGTTGAGGTGTGTTTGGACAGGAAGTTTGATGGATTAAGCCATTTTCTCTGAAAAATTCCTGCATTGATTTGTTAACAAATTCTTCACCATTATCTGATCTAAGTACTTGGATTTTCTTGTCAAACTGAGTGTGAATCATTTGATAGAATGCATAAAACTTATCAGGTACTTCAGATTTGTGTTTTAGAAAATATACCCATGTCATACGAGAGAAATCATCTGCAAAATAATACAAAATACTGAAACTAATTATTGTGGGAATTAGGAGCTGGGCCCCACACATCAGAGTGTACTAATGAAAAAGAAGAATTGACTCTATTGTTATTAAGAGGAAAAATAACTCTATGATTCTTTTGCCTATATACAAGTTTCACATTTGATGGACTCAGTGTTACTTGTAAATAAACTAGGAAATAAAATCTTAAGGTACCCAAATGAAAGATGTCCCAAACGTCTATGCCATAACCAGAGTTGCCTTGTAACTGTTCCATGAGCAAGCATGGCATGTCCCTTTTGAACAACCTCATCAACATAGTAGAGACCTTCACGTTCAGTACCACACCCAATGATCTCCTTCGTAAGAATGTCCTGTAAAATGCAAAAATTAGAAACATGAGAACCATACAATTCAGCTCCTTTGTAACTTGGCTTACAGAAAGTAATTTTGATGATAGTGCAGGAACATAGAGACAATTTTTTAATTTTAATTTTTCTGAAAAAACAATTGAGCCCCCTCCTTGGACCGCAACTAATTCTCCACTGGTTGTTTCAATATGGGTTTTAACAGGTGTAGAGAGACTATCAAAATCGTGAGGGTTATGGGTCATGGTGTCAGTTGCTCCACAATAAAAAATCCACTGATCAGATTTTCTTGAGCTAGTATCCTTTTCTCTTCCCCCCCCCCCTCCATGAGTGACTGCGGCGGTGGTAGCCTTGCGATGTTTTGATTTGGAATCTTCCCACCATTCAGGATAACCCACGATTTTGAAGCAAGTCTTCTTGGTGTGTTTCTTCATTCTGCAATGAGTACAGTGGAGCTGGCTTTTGTCTTCCTTGAGTCGTTGTGATGGATGTCGTCCGACAGTTTCTAAGCGACTCCATCCTTGTCCCTTGTCAAGATTGGCTTGTGTTTGCTGAATCCCTAGGCCATTACGAAGCATATTTGCAATTTGCAAAATTTGCTCATCAGTAATGGTTGAAGAGTTATTCTGGTTTTGATTCATGTTATTGCCAATTTCATCATTTGAAAATGACATTTTTAGTTTTTTTTTTCTGGCTATGAGGGATAATGGTACAATGATGTTGGTTTCTGAGTTTCCAGGATCTAACACCGCTCTGATACCATCTTGCGATGGCATCGAGGGTTATGAAAGGTTAAACAAGGATATGATAACTATGAACACAAAAAATGTACAAAGAATATGATAACATGGAATAAGGTTATTCTTGAATGTACTCTTTTTGTTTACAATAGCTCACTTAATATAAAATTTTAGAGAACTAAATATAGAAATTATTCTAAATAAATACATTTGATATTTTACTGATATTCTCTGATACTTCCTTGATTATCTCTGATATTCTTACTGATATTATCTGATAATAATATTCTAACACTATATACCTCAAGTTAATTTTATATTAAGCTTGGAGCACTCCTAATACTTCTATTAATTTAATTCTTAAGAGTTAAAAAAAAAGAGAAAAAAGATAAAAGTAACATTATGATTAGCTAACTTTGCCTAATTAGAATTTATTTAAAAAATAAATAACTATGACTATTCAACACGACATAGCCATATAGAAGAAAACAAAAAATTTAATGTTGTGTTTTCGAGAACCCAAATAAAGCAAATGTAAGTCTAAACTGCTAAAAGAGGCCGGGTGCTACAGTAAATAAGTAGCGGCTACTATTTTACAGTAGTATTGTGTTTGTAACCTAATTGAACATCTCAACGCTAAATTAATGCATTGATTTTAATTTGTTAACATTTTAAAGCATTGAATCAATGCCACGCATTTCACTGTTTCCTTTGTAAAACAAACTATTGGTGAATTTTACAGGGCTAAGATACACGCATGTGTTATTGAATCTGACAATCAAATTCTACATTTAAGTATACAATGCATGTCTACCATATGTATACTTTCAACGTTGTACCAATCAAACTCACAAATAATTTATTTTCATCTGCATCCACCAAGCATAGGTATGAGACAATAACTATCAAAATTATAATCTTAAATTAACTTTACCTTTTATTTTTCCATCCTCTGTTTTAGATAATCTTTTTTTTAACAACAAAAAAATAAAATTAATGGAAACACTTTAGGAGTGTTACAACTCTTATACAAAAAGAAATAAACCTCTACCATAATAATAAGTTGTCTCCAATGAATAATAACAGAAACCAATCAACTGAGTGAAACAACTAAACCTTGCCTATTCAGAAGTACAAATAGACCCAACAAGTACAACCAAGGCAAAAAATTATATTGCAATAACTTAAAATTCCAAACAAAAGGAATACCAAATAAGCTTCCATGAAAGTTTAGGATAATAGCATTAAACCATTCTACTACATTTGCCCAAGCATTAATCGTTTAATATGCGGCCTTGATCTACTGCATCTTGGTTCTGATTTCCATTAAATCTTCCCCATATCCCTCTTGAATAAGTGTAGCTTTGTTGTTGAAGTGATGTGTTAGCTACTATGTAGGTTAGGACTCTCAATGTCCTTTAGACTTCAGAATCATTCTCTGCTGCAATTGATAAGGCCTGTAACTTGCACAACACACACGATACCAAATACATTGCATCTTGCCCTCCCTTGCCCACTTCATAATCCCTAAGTCAGATTTTCACCTATCATTCCATGTTATGTTTACTTAATAATTTTCAAACAAGCCATAGAAAATAGATACCAATCAGAATACGAGCTGCTCAATCCTTTATTCCTATACTTTGCCCATAACCACGCTAGTTGTGCCATTACTAAGATTTCAACATCATTCACCACCCCGTTTTGAAAGACTATCATGTTTCTAAGTTTCCAAACTTCGCTCACAATTGTCTCCCACCCTTTCCATATCAAATTTGCTTTTTTGCTCAAACCAATAACATAGAAATTCTCATAATGGTTCACCATGTCATTATGTCTAACAGAAAATAATCCTAGCTATCTATCATAGTTATCTCATACCTTTTGAACAACCTCACATCTAATTAAAAGGTGCTGGATAGTTTCTTCCACCTTTTAACATAGAAGGGGGAGGTTATTTTGTACACTAACACCTCTCCTAGATAAACTCATTCTATTGGATAGTTTATTTAACGTTGTCCTCCTAACCATCACCTTTAGTGGCCCGGGTACTTTGAAGTCCTATACTTCCTTCAACCACTGGTATTGGGATGACAAAGATTTTCTAATAGCACTTCATACTCCAACTTAACAATATTCATTTTGGTTGTCCCTTTCCCATACCCAACCATCGGTTTCTCCTATCTTTCACTCAAGACTAGAAATTAGATTAACTAGTTATTGTCCTAGTACCTCCTCCTATTTAAAGATAGGTCTTCTCCATAATTTCCAATTGAACACCTTTCACTCTCTCAGATAATATGTTTTAAAGGTGAAAGACTACCTTTGTTTAATTGAATTAATAATGTTACGATGGAATGAAAAACAGAGAAAAATGGGTGTTTCATGTTGCACTTTTTTATCTGTTTTGGTTGTACATACTAGAATATCCCTGATATTGGTATATGTATATAAGGTAAAATATATATTTGCCACTTTTGTTCAATATAATTTTTATAAAAAATTTCATATAAATACATAACTCATTTCTTTTATGCAAAATGGATTAAAATATCCCTACTGCTTCATGTTGAAATAATTTCTTTTACTAATAAAAAAATACATAACTTATTGTATAAATTTAAATGATAAGATAAAAAAAAGAAAATTGTTTTTGTTTTTATATTTTGTATTATATGTTAAGTGACAAGTATTGGATTTGAATGAAGTTACGTGTCTTTATTTATAACTGACATATGTTGTGTTGTAAAATAAAGAAAGTTAACTGTTATAATTTTCACATTACAATTAGTGTTATGATATCATTCACGCAGTTGATAAAAATAAAATTGATCTGCTGCGATATTGTTTTCATAAAAAAATACTTGTTTTCATAAAAATATAAGGTGTAAATTAGAAGATAGAGGTAATTCTTTTAATATAGAAATAATTAATAAAACAGAAAATTATATACTAAAATATTAAATTTTATTCATAATCAATATTAAGTTTTTTTTAGTGATATTGTATAAAGAAAAAATTTTGATATAAAAAAATTATTAAGTAATTTGATTTAGTTTCTATTTTCTCTCTCTTAAATTATATTTAAATACTATAAATATTTTACCTTTTTAAATATACATGTATATAATATTTTTTATTGACAAATGAAAAAAAATAATTCATTCAAGAAGAAGGTGAATGGTATTAAAGAAACGTATTCTTAACTTCAAATTGGAATTTATTTTAAATTTTAATTATATTAATTTTAGTTAAGTGGTGTTAGGATCGACAATATACATAATACATAAAATCTTAATTATATTATATATTTTTTATAAAAATTAAGTTTAAACTAAATACATTTATTTAAAAATATAAATGGTTGATAAAAAACAATTTAAAAAAATTAAAATCACACATTTTTATAATTTATAATTTTATATGACTATCCATATTATTTTACTATTCCACTCTTAAATTGAGTTTGAATAAAAGAGATTATACACTATTTTGATAATTTACACCTATTTTTTTAAATAATTAATTAGTAATAATTTTTTTCAACAACATAAATCACATGATGGATCCTCATATTAGTCTATATAAGTTTAACCTAATAAGTGATAAAACTTATATATACATATATAATTATTAACAAAGAAAAATTATATATAGATATATAAAATAGACTACTTATTACTGTAAATCAATACACATATAAATAGGCAGAGACTATAATTACTAAATAATTGAAGTGAATGACAATATCAATAGAAATGGTGAAGTTTTAGCATATTAGATTAAACTTATATAGACAAATATGAGAACCCACCATCTGATTTATGTGATTGAAAAATTTATTATTAATTAACTATTTTTATTAAACAAATAGGAGTACATCAATCTTTTCACAAGAAACAAATAAATTAGAAAATAATAATTTTTAAAATTACATTAATATATTAACACATTTTTAAAAATTAGTATACATTATAAAATAATATTTTTCTTTAAGAATTTTTTTAAAAAATAATATAAAATAAGTTTTTTTCAATTAAAAGTTATCATATTAGTCAATTAAAATTTTCATATTAAATTTACTGTGAATATATTTGTTCAATGATTTTCCAGCTCCATGCATCTTCCCTACACTGATTCAACACGTTTTCTCTTATTTCCTGCATCAATTCATTGACCATATGTTTTTTCATTCAAACTAGTGCCTAGAAATCATTCTCAATTGTTCTCTTTTGCATACCTGAGTTTCCTTTAACGTAGCATCCTTAAAGGATGAGTTAACATATACCTTAGAAAATCTTCTCCTATCCACATATCTTTCTAGAACTTAATATTCATTCCTTTTCTTCACAAACTTGAACCCTTCGTACCTAACATCCACTTCCATTTCTCTAATAAAAATATATTGAATAGTTTTAGGTCTTTTAATCCTAAGCCTGTATGTTCTTAGATTGATATCCCATCTCATTCAAGAAAAAACTGTGACATCGCTACCCATTCGCATAAGAAATTCTTTTGTATTTTAACTATCTCTTTTAACACATCATTTGGTATCTTAAACATTAATATAAAATACAAAGGGATTACGGATAATACAGAGTTAATTACAGTCAACGAAAACAACAACACAAGAATAGAATATAATAGAACTGAACAAATATTAACATTGTAATTCAAGGTTATGCTTCATATTCTCTTTCTCCTTCCTAATCTAAAGTATTGTCCATTTCATAAAATTATTAGTGCGCAGTGAACATTTCGACAAACGCACAATCAAAAAGAAACTCAATGAAAAATAGGAAAATAATGAAAATAAGTTGGAGAAGAGAACGGTGAGAATGAAAAGTATTCTTATAGAGTGAAGTTTGGAAACATAGAAATAAAATAGTGTTCCAAAATGAAGTGGCGGGTGATGAATATAAGAGATAAGGATTGAAGACCTCTTATTCGGACTGGTTTCTTTACTCTGTTGGGTGTTTAGCTACTATTAAGTAAGCACACTTTGGAGGGGTAGATGTCATTTTGTTGAAAAAATCGTCTACAAGCGGCTAGTGGGAAGGAAAGGACACACTGGAGATTATTATGTCTGAGTTACCTTATGCATTCTGAATAGCTTAAATGTTATGATATTCCTTTTGTTAGTTTTTACTTTGGTTTTAGTATGTTGAAAATATGGCCAGATATTGGAATGTTGGAATACATTGTTATTGATATTCTGGATATGTATTTGTAAGAGGCTAGAGGTATTTTTTTTATTTTTTATATGGGTTGGAATACTCATAAAATGTTCCTATTAATTAAATTAAATTCTTCGCTGTTTAAAACAAAAATGTATATTCACTTATTTACTTTTCTGCTCACTTTTATTGCTCTCATCTCTCTTTTCCAATGTAATCGTGTCTTTTTTTTAATTAAGTTTAGGGTAAAATACTTAATGGATTAGACTTTTATATATTTTTATTTTTATTATTATTTTTCTGCAAAATAAAAATTAAAATATAAAATTAAAATAAAGGATAAAGAGAAAATGTATGTTTTCTTTTATAGTTTATTAATTTGTTTAATTAAAAGAGAAAGTGCCTTTTAGTAACATTTTAAATAAAATGATACTATATTAAATTAGTGTTATTTATAATAATATTTATTTATAAAATATTATAATACTACGTTTATATTATTTATAATATAATATTTATATAAAAAATATTGTTATATTAGTTAAAATTTATATATTATAACATTTTAAATAAATATAACTATAAAAATGTTAGTTAAAAGTTATATTTACTGTAATGCATCATATTGCACGTATGTTTACTTTTGTAACGAGGGACCAATGTTATACAAATAATGAACCATCGTGACTATATTTAGACTATAATATTACTCTTCATAATACTCGCTCATTCATGTCAGGCCTTTACTTCTATTTGGCTAATAAGACTATATTAAAATTTTCAATATCTTTTATGTTTAAGCCGTTTTGTTTGTTTGACTTACAATTTTTTTATTTCACCTATGTTATCTTTCCATCATGACCCTACTCTCATAAAAAAAAAAAAATCTTTAAATCTTGTTGATAGTTAAACACATTTTTTTTGGGACTATATAAAAGGATTGGTAAAACATCGGTAAGGGTAAGACATTAAATATAGACTTAATTAATGACACAAACCAATTGAACAAAAGACAAGTTTCTTCCTTTCCACTCGGCTAATTTCTTTCTAAACTTCGACGCCACATTTTCGTAAAAAGCATTCTTTTTTGGAATTTCCAATCATCCCTAAATATTAAAAAAGGACTTACATTATTCAAGATCATTGAATAGTTTGAATTGTTTTTTTAATAGCAAAGAATTAAATTAATGGGAGAATATTAGGATGCGCAACCCTAATATAAAAAGAAAAGAAAAATGTTCTCAAGTTTCCTAAACAAGTAATTTGGCAAAGGTTACACAACAAAAATTGTTTTGAGATCACCTGACAACAAAATGAACAATTTGAAACTTCATCATACCCGCTTAGCTCATTAATAATTGTAATGAACTAATAATTGCATTGCTCTTCGAAATTGCAACTTCTTGGACAAAGTACTGTCTTTGCTTGTCACCACCAATCTATAATTCTGATCTGATCTCATCATGAAGAAAGTCACGCATAACTCCATTACAACAACATTGAGAGCTTGGTAAATTGAGATATGCTAAACAAGTTTAAATATGAGGTTACTGAAAAACAAAGTTTAGGCTGAGTTCAAGAAGAGGGTGAATTGAACTCTAAAAATAATTCATAAAGGATGGAAAGTATTAAAGTGTAGAGTAAAAGTTCTTTATTAAAACCATCAAAAGTGTTAATATATCAAGTGTACAACAAAGAGTCAATAAATTCTAGATCAGTTGAATCAAAGCACAAACCAGAAAAATAGCAAAGAACAATTTACTAAAGTACAGAAATAATTAACTGAAATCAGAATACAAATCAGTACAATCAAGAAACAATTAACTAACAAACGCGCTCAAGAAACTGATGAATTCACATTGATCAGTAACCAGTAAAAACACCAGAGTCAAATGTGGAAGCAATCAATTGAATAGAAACATAGTTTAGAACTGTCCAGAAACAATCAGATAAAAGTAGTAATAGTTAACTGAAGTCACTCACACAACAAAGTAATCTAAACATTAATGGGCTAAAACTGAACTAATATTGATTCAAGAAAACAAGTTTCTAGAAATACCATCAATTATACAACAAGTACAGTTAATTGGAAACATTCAATCAGAATCAAGAACAGATGCAATCAATTGAATAGATATATAAAACAACTCTAGAGAACATAGAAATAACACTAGCAGAATGAACAATCTATTGAGCGCGATGAACAATTAATTGAACGAGCGACAACAAATATGAAAAAACGTTCAAGAAGAGAGAAAGAGAAATCAAGAACACAAAAATTTATACTGATTCACCCTTCCTCAAGGGCTGTGTCCAGTCCTTTGCCAACTAACAAAGAGTTTCACTAAAAAGATCACCAATATCAGTTCAATACAACACAACTAACCTTGCCCCCTGCAAGACAACACTGCACCTTACAACACATAGCCTACAACACCCCACAACAGCTATAAAACAATGCAGAACCCTACTGCACAACCTAAATTACAAATGCTATGTAATATGGGTACCAAAAGCACAATTACAAATCACAAACCCTATGTAATTTGTAACCAAACCACTCAAAATACAAGTGATATCTAATCAAAACGAAACCAATAGTACTTCTACACAAAATAGATTACAAATGGATGAAGAACAGTGTATAAGACTTAGCTTTGGTGTAGAATGAAAAATTGCACAAAACTCACTCAAGGCAAAGCTCCAAGATTCAAGTTCTCGAGGTTTTCTTGTTTGAAAGTCAAATAGAATGTGTTCTCACAGTTTGCCCATGTTTTTTCTCTCTTAGGAAATCGCAATTGATGAATCAAATGTCTTAGGTATTACAGATAACGCGTGTTGCCTTTTTATAAGAAAACTGGTTTTCAAAATCTGTCAAAAACTCAATCGATAGTTTTCAAACATTCAATCGATTGATTTTTCTGTAACACAAAAAAATCCAATAAAGTGCTTTTTCAAAACCAGTTAACTGATTTAAATAATTTTAGTTCCAATTAATTATTTGTAAAACATATTGAATATATAGAGCTTACTTTGAGTGATATATCATGTAACTCATAGTTTTGAACCAAAACCCACTAACACACCCAACCAAAGTTCTAGACCAAAACTCCATCAAGCTCCATGATGGTTTCAAGCAATCTACTTAGCAAGCTTTGATCCATGTTGACTTCATCAAATGACATAGCAACCTTGGTGCTAACAGTTACGAAGCACTTGAAGTTCATATGCAATGCCCACTTCAAAAGCTCTACCTGTATAGCATGGTTCTGACCATGGGTTTCCTATGTATACATTATTGGATCAAATTGTTATAAATTATTTGTTTTGTTTAATTAATTGAAAGCAAAGTTCTAATTGTATATAAATTCAACGTACATTAACATATGACATTTTTGTTTATTATGTAGAAATGACTTATAATAGCAGACTCCCTTCCAATATATCTTTGTTACATTTACAAAATAAATACGTAACAAAAGCGCTTTGGGAGGAGAATGAACGTTTACTTTGACCTAGAAGACATGCAATATGGGTGACAAAACATGATAACTTGGTTAACCCATGGGTTAAAACTCTTACGAATGTTGCTGGATTTGGTCACCTATATGACATTTACCCATACAAAAATTAATTACCACCTGATGACTGCATTAATGGAAAGGTGGAGGACGGAGACACATACCTTTCATCTTTCACGTGACAAAGCAACTACGACTTTAGAAGATGTGGGATTATAGTTAGGTCTTCTAATTAATGACAAAGTTGTGATCGAATTAACGGGCGGCGCCTTGGTCACAACATGTGAACATTTTCTTGGAGCCATCCCTTTAGCAAATGTTGTCTTAGGAAACACTATCAAATTGTCTTGGTTGAACAACACATTTTAGCAACTCCTGGATGACGCGATGGATGATGTGGTCGCATACTATGCACAAGCACTTTTTACACTTATTGAGAGTTTGTTGATGCCAAACACATTAGGCAATTGTTCAGTAATTTGACTTGTTATTACAGTTCATTTGGACTCCTTACACGAAGTTCAATGCTGCTTCATTCATAATTGGAGAGGATCTGTTGTTAATCGTGCAGTAGTGCCCTTGATTTGTTTCACAACTATCGAATTCCACCAAGCTAATAGGCTCATGTGACAATTTGGATTTCGTCAATCTATTCTAGTTGACCCATTAAATCTTGATGAGGTTTATAAAAAATACATGTGAGATATAATAGAGCAATATTGACCATAATACCATGAAAGGTGGATAACAATGTGAACTAATTGACAGAACCGACTTTGAAGAAGTTCAATTTACTAGTAATGGTCATTTTGTGACACAACAACATACATGCAATGGTACTTTACCCACACTATCTGCTACATTATGTCTCCTAGGCAACCAATTGATGATGATGTAAGTTCACATGCATACCAATTTCATCATGTATTTGTACTTCTCTAAAATTTTGCATTTCATCCCTATAGTACGACACAATTGAAGACATGGAGCCCCACGCTATAAGTCAACATGTTGGATATTCTTCTCAAACTTTTTGAGTTTCATGAACAGTTATTTAGTCAATCTAGTCACTTGAGTTTTCAACTCCCTCCACAAAATACATTCATGGATAATCAAGCTCATATGTCATTCTAGTCCCTTTTGAACCAGGTCCTATCCACATATAACGTTTTTCCTTGTCAAATGCTTGATTTTTCGTTTTCACCAAATATCTTTGCAACTTCATCCTTCACCCCTCGATATGCATTTCATCCCTCCTTATTAATACATTATTATCAATTGACATTGTTTATGCAATAGTCGGATATTGAACATCATAACGACGATTATGATAATAATGATGATTCTATACCACCTCCACCCCACGAAACAAGACCCAGAAGATAACATCATCACATAAATATTTTTTTCCCAGTGATTCTATATTTACAAGTTTTTATATTTTACTATTGACTTTATGTATTCTTTACGTTGTACTTCTCAATGTTAATATAATTACAAATCAAATTTAAATATATGCAGCAGATCCTACAATTTCATAACTTTATTAAAATACATCAACTAAACAAAAGTAATATATACTATTCAATTTTAAATCCTAAATTTTGTCGACATTGACTCTAACATAATTCAAACCAACCACACATATGTCGGATAAAAATATATTAAATTTTATAAATTTATCATTTTTTTTGAAATAATATATTTCATTTACAAAATGTTAATATAATATATATATATATATATATATATATATATATATATATATATATA
>Ga0209700_102951_pt1 | contig 33491 bp, 25 predicted proteins | sample SiratroredBW_FD_187528 | JGI IMG/M metagenome (GOLD analysis project Ga0209700, IMG submission 187528) | Root nodule microbial communities of legume samples collected from California, USA - Siratro red BW (SPAdes) (version 2) | ecosystem: Host-associated > Plants > Roots > Nodule | place: USA...
TTTTTTTTTTTTTTATATATATATATATATATATATATATATATATATATATATCCCCATCTACTTTAATTTTATTATTTAAAATATTATTATATTAAATATTTTACATAATTAAACCAATCAAATTATAAACATAACAAATTAAAAAACAAATAAAAAATTAAAATATTCAAAAAAAATTAATTTAAAAGAAATAATACATTTAAACAATAAAATTGACACATAAAAAAAAATTCAATACCTTAAAGACGTGCTACCTACTAGAAGTATGATTGAGAAAAAAAAATTAACACATCTAAAAAAATTTAAAAAAAAAAAAAATTCACTCATCTAAAAAGAAGATTTTAATATTTGAAGTCTAGTTATCTAACACGACTTTATAAAAAAGAAAAAAAAAAAAACTTCTCTGAATAAAAGTTGTCTTTGAGAACAAAACTTCTATTTTTAAAATTATCTCTTTTTACATGACTTAAATTAATATTGTAATTTTTTTTAAATTTTATCATTTTTTAAAAAACTATTTAAAACTGTACCTATTATATAAAAAACAAACCCTCTCAAGATAAAAGAACAAAAGAAAAAATTGAATAAGACACATTTGAACAAAGAACGTTGGAGATGGTCTACAAAGATGAATACCAATGAGAAACTTTCATCTAGGGGATCTTTATGAGATTAATATTTTTAATTTATATGTCTCTATACATTAGACGATATGCATTAAACAATATAAATAAGTTCATTAGACGGTCTAAGTTTTTATTTCAGACGATGTCATTCATAGATCTCATTCTGTATGAATTAGATAATTATATTTATGTGTCTTAATCAATCGTGAAAATATAAAGTTTTTTAATACACTAGATTGATTTGAAATTATTTGATATATACAACTCTGATTATGTGCAATTGAACCTGTGTGCTCAAGTTTTTTGTGGGTGTCTATTCGTCTTCTTAAGGATTTTGTAGTTGGGTTATGGGAAGTAATATCTGAGTTGCTTTTTAAAAATATTTACCATTACCTTTAAATACTCAGTTTAACGTAAAAACACTTTGTTTTATCTGAGCAACAAGATTAAACGTTGTCTTCCTCCTCTTCTTAAACTCTAAACCCTTCTGTAAAATGGAAACAAACCGATTTCACTGGCACCGCCCGTGGAAAGGTCCCTCAAAATGCCACCTTGCTCGTGGAATAACAGTGGATGAAAGAGGACTGGAAATAAGCATTGAACTAGAACGATGTGTTATCGAGGGTTCTTCTTGGAACCCCAAACCATCTTCGAGAAATAGTGAGAAGGTTCTGGAAAGATGTGAGGATGATGCAAGCCAACTCAAAGGCCTCTAGTGTTGCGAAAAGAGGCGATCATTAATCAGGTCAGTATTGCTGAAGCTGTCAAATATGAGAGGGTTCCCAACTATTTCTATCGTGAGTAGGAAAAAGGTATATTCTGAGATTTGTACTGTTGAATAGAAGCCTTACGATGACAAGTTGGGAAGAAGACATTATATAGAGCTTCTAATGTGGGAAAAATATGGCAAAAAATATGTAACAAGTGTCTATCAATGTTTGGTTCAAAAGACCACATAACTGAGTATGTAAGATTTGTAATCTATAACCTTCTTGCTTGAGTATCTTTTAACCTACCTCATTTGCTATTTCTAAATCTTCTAATGTTATTACTATTTCCAAATCTTCTAATGTTATTGAAGAAAGTAGGAGTTGGAATGGATAACATTTCATACACAACTCTTGTAAATCGACTACTTTGTCATCACCAGACGATCATTCTCACAAGATGATCATCTCTAAGGGAGGTTGGATTATAAAGCAACCTATCTTTTTAGTTTCAAATATTAGAAAAATGCATCTGGTACTAGCCTTAAAGCAGAGATTAGCCCCGAACATTCTTGTAGATTTTCTTGTGGCTTACAGATTGGACAATTTGGAGCCTCCATGGTTCTTTTTAAAGTTTCAGTTTTGTGGAGGATAGAATTCAGAGATTATTACTTCAAGCTTCTGTAGCAGAGAAAAAAAGGAGTAGAACAAATAATCCTACAGTTGTTTCTAAGAAAGATGGACCCTCTGTGACTGGAAAGAAAGATGCAATGGAAGTTTTACCCGTATCTATATACAAGAAGAAAAGGACGCACACTTCTAGTAGATTGTTGAATAGAAAAGAATCTGAAAAGTGTACTGATCCTTTGGCAGAAGATTCTTTGTGAGGTCTACTAAAAAATACCAAACCATCTCTGGAGATAAGATCTAAAATTGTTCCATCTTAATGCTCTCCCAGACCATCTACACCTCCACAAAACCAGCAATCACCAAATAACTAGCCACCTTCTCCTTCTCACACTATCCATACCTCAGCCAATAACCACTAAATACAAACCTAGAGCTAACCAACTCAAAACTTCCCCACCTTTCACATGGATCTTATTTTCTGTCTCTAAAATAAAGACTATAAACCAGAACCACAAACTAGCTATCCCTTTAAACCTACAAATGATACTACTCATCTTATGAAATCATAGCATGCCCAAACTGATCCCTGAATCCAGAATCTTTAACCGATCTCAAGCCTACCGAGATTTATCCAAAGATGTCATTGTCATGTTAGACCTGCTACATGCAAAGACCATCCTACCCTTCGAACATAACCAAACTACCTCGTCCTATCAAACAACACCATGCTACCTCTAGACTGGTCAAACAAGGCCTACCTCATGGCTCTCTATGCTTTTCGCAAGTGGATTAGTCAATTGAATCTCTTACAATAAACATAAATGGTTTCTTTCTAGATCTCAAATAAATTAGTAAAATTGAAAACATTCTGATGCCACACTTGTGACATGCACGTGTTTCACATTTCTCCATCCATGAAGACTACTCAGGACACTCTGTTTAAGGTCAAACCAGACGTGATATGCCCTTGTCTTCATGCCCTTAACATTAAAAAGCTTAAAGAGTCTGCTCCTTCCTTACTCAAAGGACCAAAAGAATTTCCCAAAGCAAGTCTCATGGATTAGACCCATGTGTTCAATAAGAAACAAGGGTTCTTAAGAAAATTGTATGAGAATGAGGCCATTTCTTTTTGGCAAAACAATTTGGCAGGGCCCTGGCTAAGTGCTTCTGCATCTGGTGATTTGAACAATGAAGAGCCTACTGATAACTCTTCCATTCATAAAATATCCTCTCAGAGGCAATGCTAAACTTACTCATTACTCGATTTCACAACGATGTTTCTTCAAGAATTTGGGTTTGACTGTTGACAGAAGGTCCAATGCTTAGGACAGGGGGCGGGCCTCTGGACGTTTCAATTTGTATCAATCATCCTTTGAAGAGATTAAAACCCTTTTCGAAACAAATGTTGGTCAAAAGGACACTCTCAAAGAGCATTCAAGCTTGGTTATTGAATAACCTTCTTCTCAAGATCAAAATGATGCTCTTGCTAGTCCGTGTAGGTCAGTTCTAGATCACACATCACCTGAGCTTACCACAATGGATCCAGGTTTGCTTAATAACATATGATTAATCAGTCTCTGCAAGCTGAATGTGCTCATGTTCAACAACGTTTCAAGAATTTGGAAGAGAAACAAGATAAAGTGTTCGAACAAATGACTGCTTCTATCCATACATCATTCTCTTAAATACTCTAACATCTTAGAGCCAGTGTAGGATCCCAACCACCCCCTCAACAATGAAGATTTGCCTCTATGAACTCTTTTTGATGATGTCAAAAAAGGGGAGAAATTAGAAATTAGAATTTAGAATTGGGGAGATTTTGAATACTTTATTTTCCTGTATGTTGAATACTTTGTGTATATTTGTATATCTGTGTTGAATTATGAATCTTTGTGTTATGTTTATTGAATTTCAAGTTTGTGCTTTTGTCTTATACACTTTGACATAAATTGACTTGCATTAAAAATCTCTGAAACAAAATTGTTGACAACCATATTTATTAAATTATTAGACGGTCTAAAGTCCATTTAAATGATCTAATAATCTAATAAAGTTTTGATGATAACAATATTCTAAATATATTTGTATTTGATGATCTTATATGTCTGTTACAATAATATTAACATATTTCTAAGTATGATGAGTATGTACAGATAAACTGTAAACTCACATAAGTATTTATTAACTATTATTTTATATTATTAATTTTGTTTAAAATTAGAAAAAGATAAAAGTTAAAATTAAATAATTATAAAAATACTAAATGTTTTAAATCTGTTTTGAAATCTGCTTTCAATTTTATTTTGAGATCAAATCAGTCTCTGCACTTTGGTCTATGGTTTTATCAAGCTTTGCTTTCAATAAAATTAATTTGCTTTAGTATATTTTCACATATGTTTTTGTAGAACTTTTTGAAATTAAGATTAGACTGTTATGTTATAGCTAAATACAGAAACAATTCAAAATGATTTTGCTATACAAAATTTTAATTTGATTTGTTTCTAAATCTGAAAAATATATTAAAGTGCTTTTCACAGAAATATCAAAATCAAATTTTATAGTATATTGTGCTTTAACGTTTAAATTTGTTCATAATGAAAATTATTCATATACTATGAAATATTTAAACATGATTAATGAAATCAATCCATTGTGTTCTATAATGGAAGATTATGAAAATTAAAGGATACTCATGACATTAGACATAAAATGCAAGGATTATAAATTGAAACTATACAAATATAAACCGTTTCTACGAATTTATTTTGAAGAAATGACTCAAGAAAATTAAAAACAACAATAACACTCAATTAAGAACACATAAGGCACAATTATGGATGGTTCAAGTAAGAACAAACAATTTGAACCATAGAAACAAGAGATGCAGTGAATTTAATTAGTGAAAACAATTGAAAACAAACAAGGAATCATGTTAATAACACTATTTTTACAGAAGAAGCACTTATCTCTTAAAGACCATAGCTCTACATACCAAATGATGCAATTCTAGCTTCAATTGCATGCTTCAATGTGCTTCTTCTCAGAGAATTATTGTCTTGGACGTGATTTAAGATAGATGTAGTGGAATAATTATTTTTTAGACATGTAAGATGGATTTGGAAGTGAATTATGTGAGGTTAGGCCAACACACTTAGAAGGAAACTAGAGAGAGTCTTGAAAATTGAGAATACTCTAGAGAGAGCTTCTAGAACAAGAAGAAGCATTTGGACAACACTTCAATTCTTATTCATTCAAAAGATAAATATTTAATTATATAAACATCTTATTTATAGACTAAAAGATGACTTGTCTTGCAAGTTTCTCAAAAACTCTCCAATAAGAGCTTGACAAGTGGCAAGTCATGAGTGGAGAGGAATGTCTCCATTAGGAGAGTGCCATGTGGCAAAGTAGCTTACAACCCAAGCTTCAAATACTCTCTAATGAAAGGTTGACAAGTGGCAAAAGAAGCTTCCATGTAACACCTACTTGGAATGGCATGTGATACCTTCATGGACTCATTTTTCGTAGGTCGCACCTTCTTGGAGGCTTCTTTCAAAGGTGACCCTTCCACTTTTTTATGGACTTCCAGGCCAAAATATACACTACTTGGGCCCAAAATACAAGGCTTAAAATCCTATTCTATTTTACCCAAAATAATATCTACACTACTCTATACAATTTTTACAAGTTTAGGTCTTGTAATCTTGAATCTCCAAAATCTCTATAGTGATCTTCTCCAATTTTGAACTCGTTCTCAAAAGTTTGTTTGAAGGCCCAAACAAGCTCAATTAGGCCCAATCTCTTGATAAACTCCTGATTCAGGCTCTAACTTAGTGTCCTCTTTATTCTTCTTAGCAGTCTTGGAGACGGGTTTGTATCAATCTCTTAAGATGTTCCTGAAATATATAATGATAGATGATCCACCAGTAGAAGGTCAATCTAGAAGATCACGTCAAATGGTCCTATAGCACGTGGTCATACCAAATGATCTCATTAGACGATCTAAAGGCATAAAAATGTGCTGAATGATCTCTTGATGATATATGTATCAGAGGTTTACGAAGAATAAAGTGGACTAGATGATACCATCACGATACACATCTTAGAGGATCTCGTCAAGATGATATCACTGGATTAAAGAGTAGAAGAGTACAATAGAACATTCACATGACAGATGATCCCCTAAATGGCTATTTAGAAGGAATTGTCATTCTGAACGTATCAAATGATCTTATGTAAGTGTAAAAAACCTATTAGCACATGGTGTTTGATGATAAGTATTAAAAACTTGTTAGCACGTGTAGCGAATGATGAATATATCATTCTATTAGATAACATTGATTTGTATCATATTTCTGAGCCAATTTTTATAATGAAATAAACTTTTTCTAAGTTTGGAACCTGTTTATTTCTTTATTTTATTAGGTTTTTGTTAATAATTGACTATTGGAGTTTGAGAATGAAAAGTTACACTAATTCCTCTAATTTTGCCTAAAAGGTTGAATAGGAAACATTTGATTTAGAAGAATAGGATTTGAACTCTTAAAAGAGGATATAAAAGAGGATGTTGATGCAAGACAATTGAGCCTAATGATAACATATATTTTTATCATATTTTGAACCCAATTTTTACCATGAAATTAAATCTTTATAAACTTGAACCTTGATTATTTCCTTATTTTATTAGGTTTCTAATAATAAATTGATTACTTTTGTTTGAGAATGGTAAGTTACACTAATTTCCCTTATTTTTCCTAAAAAATAACAAAAGACAATGGATTTAAAGAAAAAAAGATTGAAGTCCATGAAGAAGGATACATGGAAGGCCCACGAAGGAAGACAAAGGATAAAAGGCTTATAAAGGAGTGCATAGAGGAGGAGAAAATTCAGTGTAGTGATAAAGTTAAGTTATATGATGTTTTTCGGCTTATTTTCATAACGAAATCAAATCTTTCTAAGCCTGGAACCTACTAAATGTCACATTTTCTATAAATAATTTGTTCTTTTCTAAATAAGTTGTTACTTGTGCTTTTCATCAAATATTACTCTAAATCTTATTAGTTTTATAAAATAAATGATCAAAAAATATTTGGGTCAAGAATAGTAAGATTGAAAGCTGGGTTGGGCATAAGAAACGTGGGTCGGGCATCACTTTGCTGAAAGTTAGGCCAAAAGCGTTGAAATTGCAACAGAATCCAATTGTGCCCAGCGTCACTTTACTGAACTGGGCACGAGTGCCGAAAGAAAATAGATTCCATTTAAGAAACCATTCACATTGGGGTTTGGTATCTTTGGCTAGAGATCATAGAAAGTCAGACTTAGAGGCAACCTAGGGGTTTCTGGGTTTAATCCACCCTTTTCCATCGTGCTTATTGGTTGTTTAGTGTTCTCATGACTATGAGGAGCTAAACCCATTATTATGGGGATAGATGTAAACAGATGGAATTCTCACGTGATCATATTTGTGGCTTATCTCATGCCTTATCATAAATGCCTTTCTTTCAATACATCAATATGTTAATTCTATACTTATACTTGTTGTGTGAATCTATAACTTGATCATTGATTCTTAAGAGTATTGGAAAATATCTTTTGAAAATCTATAATTGAATTAATTTACGATATGAAAGCTCGTGTCTAATAATGGAGCGTGATTTATTTTTTGTCATTAAGATCCTCGTGTGAATGCAAGATTTATTTATCTAATTGATCAAGGAATTCACAACTAATAGTTAATCCCTAGGCTCATCTGCTGAAGAATTAAGTTTGAGTAATTTTGTGGATTGACATTGATTATTGATTGAAAAGAAGAAAAATATTTTTTTATACACGAGAGTGATGTGTGGCGAAATGTAACCCTGACAATTTTACTAACACGTAGTCGCACCCAACGACATAGTAGTTGTGTCGGGCGCGAGTTGGATCTTGGGCTTGCAAAAGAGAGCTAACCTTGATGCCACTTAAGTTGAGTTGGACACATGAGTGTTGTGGGTGGTAAGACTGTAGAAAAAATGTGGGATGAATTGAGTGGTGCTAAGAGCAAGAAAGCTCAATATGACCGTATGACCAAGAATATTATAACTTGTACCTTGAATCTTGATCATATTTTTAGAGATTCTCAATGTGCTTCTACAAAAGAAATGTAGGACATTTTTGAAGTAAATCATGAAGGAACAACTGATGTCAAGCGTGCAAGGAAGCATACACTGATTCAAGAATATGAGTTGTTCAGAATCCAACAAGGAGAGACCATTGCATATTTGTAGAAGAGGTTCACTAACATGGTCAATCACGTGATAGGACTTGGAAAGGTGTTTGATAAGGAAGAGCTCAACATCAAGATCCTGAATTGTTTGGAGAGAAGCTGGTAGCCAAAGGTCATGCCATCAGAAATAAGAGATTTGACAACTTTGACCATTACAAGTATATTTGGCAAGTTGAGGAAGCATGAGCTCGAAATGAATAGATTAAAAGAGCATGAAAATGGAGATAGGAAGGCTAGAGGTTTATCACTTAAGTCTAATGCTTAAAATAAAGAAAACAGTGAAGACTGCTCCAGTGAATGTAGTGATGCTAAGGTTCTCAATATGATGACCAGGAGGTTGAACAAATTATTAAAGAAGAGAGAAAAAAAGAACCATAAAGCTAAAAGATACAAATTGATTCTGGTTCCACTAATTTCACTTGATTTGGTTTTGGAAAGTAGGGATACATCAAGGTTGATTGACCAAATCTGGTACACAAGGAGAAAGGTCTAGAGAAGAAGAAGAACAAGAATGGAAAGGCAAAAAGATCTTACATAGATGGGGAAGATATTGACACATCTTCCAACTTCTCTTCAAAGTAGGATGAGGAAACAAATCTGTGTTTGATGGCTGGACATCAATTTAAGGTCAGCAATGTAAAGTCTAACATCCCAATGAATTATGAGAATTATAGTACTTGGCTTCAAGCGTTTAAAGAGACTCGTGAAGAAGAAAATAGTTGGGCTTTGACAAACAATCAATTAAAAGGTTTAAATAATTAGTTGGAAACCAAAATCTACTCATTGGAAGAAGAACTACTTACTGTTAAAACTGATTTTGATCACCTTAAAATGATTTATAAGGCTACTTCTTATAATGAGGGTTCATCTTGTAAGCTAACAAACTATGAGAATTGTGAAGTTTTGCAGAGAAAATAAAATACTTCTTAAAAGATGCTTCAAAACTTTCCTTCGGAACTGCAAACTTTAATGCTATTTTAGGTTCTCAAAATTGTGTTTTCAATAAAGTTGGCATTAATTATCAATTTGGTTTTAGAAAAGTCAGAAAAAGTTTAACAATTCTGTTACTTATAGTAAAAGGAAAACTTCACCATTTGTGACTTGTTTCTATTGTATAAATAAAGGTTATTCTATTAGGAATTGTAATATTAGAAAATGATGTACCAAAAGGCCTTATTGGGTGCATACCTAAAGGTACTGTTAACAATGTTGGGCCCAATTTTAATAGGGGACCACTACTTGGAATTTAACTTGTTTTATATGTCACTTGGACAGCCAAGAAGCAACTATGGTACTTGGATAGTGATTGTTCAGAGCATATGACTAGAGATGCTTCAAGGCTTGTTAATTTGACCTGGAAACATGGAGGATCTGTGACTAATTGTGTCAATAACAGAGGAAAAATCCTAGGCAGTGGAGACATTGGTGAGAAAGACTCTTTGATAATCAAGGATATGCTACTTGTGGAGGGATTGAAGTACAACTTACTTCGTATCAGCAAGTTGTGTGATAGAGGATTCAAAACATGAAGAGAAATCATGACAATATACCTGATTTTTTTAAATAGCCTTAAAGAGATGTGTAGGCCATACAATAAATATCCCAACTGCCTTCCCCACTAATCTAACCTCGGCATTTGCATGTCTAACTTCTTCAATGACCACTCTAGCAAAATCATCATGAAGTGGCACAATGTGGATTTTTGAAGTTGTAGGGTACACTCTTCCAATCGCCACCAGAAGAGGAGGATCTCCAACAAACAACTTACACCGACAGAAAATATCAGAGTTTGTCTACTCCACTTCATCCTCAGCAGCACAACTTCCCTTTGTATTAACTCTTCCACGTATAAGTACTATGCCTTGCTAAGGAGTGTGCTACTGTGAGATGTCCATGGACTCAAGCCTCTGGTCAAATTCTTGTCTTAATTCATTTGTGACTTGTGCCCCTATCTGCTCGGTTAGTTGAGGTGTAAGCCTCTATGTCAATTGAGTAGCTAGCTCCTCTATCAACTGTGGATCCACAAAGGAACTGGAACAGGTAGCGACTCCAAAATAATGTCTGACCTCTACACGAAACCCAACAGTCTGAAACGACCAAGGTGTTCTTGGATGCCAATAACTTTCGTCAATATATCATCTCTTCCTACGCATACAAAACTTCCTTGTGAGATTTGCTCCACTAGAGAATCTTTCAAAAAAATACAATATTTTAATCTTAATTACTAAAAACAAGATATTATATATGATGAATTTATTATCAACTTACAATATGTTGGACAGTCTCTTGGGACTTTGTAGTTGTCATATGCCGTCCTGATTTAGTCCTAGTCTACTTCCATTTCTCGTGTCAACTAGGAGGGGATGGAGGACAAATAACTTCATCTGAAGATGATGATTCTGTTAATCTTTTAATCTTTCCTTGCATCACTTTCTATTATAATAAATCATACCCCTCCAGAGATAGTTGGTGAGGGGTGACATTCCTATATGAATGTCTTGTGCTTTCCTCCTCTTATCCTATAAAATACACATTGTATTATTGATTTGTGACATCATATGATTTAATTAAGTAGCGATGAAAATAACAAACCTGCCAATAGGGTCCATCTTGAGTTTGGACAAATTGTATCCAAGTTCTTCATCAATACCATATTTTTCACAAGGGAACTTTCCCTTGTACATTCCAAAGATGTAGAAATTGGTCAAATTTGTCTTAAACTTTCTCCATTTTGTGGCAATAGATGGCATAATCTTCTTTTTAGTGTAGCTAGAAGTCTTAGAATCAAAGTTTGTTTACAAAATAAAATAAGTAAGTCATTAAATATAGAACATAAAAATTTATTATCTAAATAACCTTTAAATGAATTACTTACACATATATCCTGCCACATCAGATTTTTTTTTACTTCAGTCACATGATTCCAATTTGGAACCAAAATAGAGACCTTTGAACGTGCTAAGACATTTGAATAACTAACAAATTGGGCATGATTAGGGCTTGAAGCCCTATCGGCCTGAGGGGCTATGTCAACTGGGACTCTAGCACCACCCAGATGACTAATGGCATGACCTCTCAAGTGTGTAGCTTCTCTAATATTCTTTGATGAATCAACCATGACATGCAAAAAAATTAAAACATATTTAATATATAACTTAAGACTAACAAAAATAAATGTTCAAATTAAATAAAATGAATGTTCAAATTTAATAAAATCAATATTAAAATTAAAATGAAAAAACAAATTAATAAACATTACTTATTTCTATTATGGAAGTGTTACAATGTTCTCCCATGTTCCTTCATTGTGATAATTCCCTGTAGCATGTACTTCATCAACATCATTTTCCTCATTCCTTAAGGGTAAGTGTCTTGAGAATGAAGGATTGTCAACATATATTGGACTCTTGAGTCATCATGGTTATCGACTTCATTTGCGAGATCAACCAAAGTAAAACCCAAGTCATCAACATGCACTCCTATGTTATTATCAACTCATTTACACTTAAATACTGGAACTCTAAATTTGACATAGTCAATTTTCCAAATTTCTTCAATTACTGCAAAGTAACTTATTGTAGCTATCACAGGATTGTTATCTTTTGAATTAGCAAAGTGCATTAACTCTGCCTCAAGGGTCACACCACTATTCTACATTGTATTTTTCTCATCCTCATAGTGTTTGTATAAAAAGACAACTTATTAATATCATATCCAAACCATCTTATGCATCAAATTTAAATCTCATGCTAACCATTTCAACTCATCAACTTCAAAATCATGTAGACCAATTTTTCCTTTAAACCATTTCAAAAACGTTTTGTTATGCTCAATCAATAACTATTTTTCATTTACACGAGGATTCATTGACTTCAACAACATTTTGTGTGCATCTAAGTAAGGAAGAAGATCATCAATATTGTTCAAAATATACAAGTGTGCTTGGAGTACCTTATGTTGATCTTTTTGCTAACCCTGACACCTCGTGTGCCTTTGCCTTAATGCCTTCCTTCATAGTGAGACCTTGGGACGCCTATAGCATATGCTTCTAACATATATGTTGTACAAAGCTTAATTGCTTTCTTAGCAATGTATCTCTAAAAAATAGATGCTTATGGACAATATAGATTCTACACATGCCCTTTCAGTATCTTCATACATTGCTCAAGGTACATCCATCGTAAAAACACAGAACCACATATTCTAATTTCCCTCACTAGATGAACAATTAAATGGACCATGATGTCAAAAAATGAAGGAGAATACATCTCTAGTTGACACAAGATAATGATGGCTTCATTTTCTAATTCATCCAACCTAGTAGGATCAATTACTTTACTACAAATAACACTAAAGAATAGGCAAAGACAAGTGATGACTTGTCTAACATTTTTTGGTAGCATTCCATGAATAGCCATTGAGAGACGGTCTTGCATCAGAACATAAAAATCTTGAGATTTTAAGCCCATAAGTTTCAAATCTTCCATCGACACGAGACTTTTGATATGTGAAGAGTATCTTTGTGGTACTTTAACTCCTTGCAAACACCCAAAGAAGCTGATCTTTTCAAATTTTTACAAAGTATAACATGCTGGTGGCAAGTACGTTCATTTACCATGAGGTTGTGGTTGTAATTCCAACCGAACACCCAAAACAAATCTTTACAAGCATTTGTTTTCGTTTACCACGAGGTTGCCTTTCATTTAATGTTTAATAATGTCTCAATTATACTATCACAAACATTCATTTCCACATGAATTACATCTATGTAATGTCAAACATCTAACTTTGACCAATATAGAAGTTTAAAGAGCATAAATTTCTTCTTCCTTATGTTTTTCACACCACTATTCTTGAGGGTTTTCCTAAAAGTCACTTCGACGTGGCATACTTGGTTATAGAATTCCTCACCATTTAAGGGTAAAGGTGCAATTTTGTACTCCTAACAAGAATTAAAAGCTTTTTTTGACCTATGATAAGGGTGATTACATTTCACAAACCTTTGATGCCTAGAGTAAGATGTCTTTCTCCCATGTTTTAGTAGATGGTAACTTATGTTCTCTTCACATATCAGGTAAGCGTGATGTCCTTTAACACTATAACCGCTCAAATTTCCAAATGTTGAAAAATCATTAATCGTGTAAAATAATAATGCTCACAAATTGAAATTGACCTATTTAGATGTATAAGAAACCTTAACACCTTCATCCTATAACAACCTTAAGTCTTTTATCGAAGGACTTAGCTAAACATCTATGTCATTTTGGGTTGCCTTGGTTTTGATATTATCATAGATAACATCATATATTTTCTCTTCATACATAACCAATACGACAATTATAAATAATGACCAAAACAGGTCATGGACTATGTTTGGTAAAAATTACCGTATGGATTAATTCCATCTATTACAAGACTAATTCTGAGATTTCATGGATCACTCCAAAACTCTGGATAAAAATCATCAATTTTCTTTCATAATGGTGAATCGACAGCATATCGTAACAACCCATCACATTTTCTTCCATTTGAATGACACATCAAGTTCTTTGCATCCTTAACATTGACAAAAGAAAATGTTTGAATCGCAATAATATTGAAAGATACCATAATACTTTTGCAGGAGGACTCTTTTTCATTGATTCGCATTGCCAAACGCGTTCCAAATTAACTACGAGGCTAGATTTTGTAATATAGCATAAGTAGGTCATTCTTCCAAGTACCACTCGAACGTTCTCAATTATTAAAAGTATAAAACAGTAACACGGTGGGGTGGGGGGGTTGGCAAGTATGAAACTTAAACAGAATAAACAAAAAAAAAAAAAAACGATTCAAGAAAAAATGGAAAAGTTTACGTAATGAAAATCAACCCGGTCTTCCTTCGTTTCTCCGTAATCCCTCACTGGTTTCTAAATATAATCTCAATTACATATGTGGGTTAAACAGACCAGAATCCCTGCAATTATCTAACGTCACGAACACTCCACAATCGCGGAGCATTTTATCGAACACCCAGTGCGTCAAAGCAATGCAATCGCATGGTGAGCAACACATTCAGTTTGACTTGATTCCGATTCGGGAACTCCACAATACATTCCAATTGGACTGTATTTAAACATTTATAGATTCAATTCAACCATTAAATTAAACAATCAAATTAAAACATAAAATGAGTAGGTAATTATAGAAAAACAACACGAAACACGAACCTAGGGATAAACGGAAGCGTAAGAACATCTAGGGACTACATTGAACAAAAGCTTTAGCCACTCATGGTGGAATCAACATGAACAATAACCAAATATAGAAATGCAGTCGCGAATAAAGACGAGAATAAAATTGCCAAAGTGAAGAACGATTCAAGAAGAAGAAAACAAGCAAGCACCCAAACTCTATTTCAAAATCTGTCCAAAAAAAATTAGTTGGCGGCTGCCCCCCTTGTTCACAATAATATTCAGAGTTTAACCTAACCTAAGGTGGCGCCAAGGCCCACCTGCAAGTTGCCCTAATAAACCCAAAAACGCACAGTTTTGATCCCAACTAATTTGAGGTGAAATGACTAAGTTATCCTCAAATGAAAATTTCCGCTCAAAGTGCTGTCCACATTCTGTACGCTAACTTTAAGGCCGATTTCGTCAACTTTAAAGTCTGAATTTGGTCTTGGACCCTCTCACAACTTTTGTAGAGCTTTGAGTTATCTACAAAACGACATAAAGATCAAGTTAATACGAGGTCTGTAGCAAAAGTTATGGATTAAATACGAAACATGCTCATATTTGAAAAATTTTCGAAAATTTTATCAAATTAAGTCAAACATTCAATTAAAGATCAATAAGCCCAAATACAATAAAATGGTCCAAAACTTGTCATTATTCTTATCAATATGTATTAAGAAAGTGGTTAAAATAATTACATATCAATGTCATCTTCATCACCGTCATCATCCTTTACTTTGTATCGTGACACCCTATATCTAGGACACCTATGCAATCATTGGAACAAACATGTATTTTCTGGTCCTCCATACCCATTGGACACAATATCTTTTTCGTCTCATAGTGATTGGTCAATAATGTATTACCTTCTGAAAGTATTTCATTCAATAACTCGAGCAATTCAGTGAAGCTTTTATGGATTCACCCATTTCTTGCCTTTATATGAAATAATCATAATAGTGCTAACAAACGTGTGAAACTTGAACAACCAGGATACATTTTGTTGTTGAATCATCTTTCAATGAATCATACACATGTGTTTCATGGAAACTATATTCTCCAATATCACGAATCATGTCCTCCATGCGATCTTTAGAATGTATATTAGAATGTTGACCAAATATATACTTCACCATGCCAAGTCCATGTTGTATACCTCTTCAAGAAACCATCACAACGAATATGCTCTCGTATCAACTCAATATCTAGTCATTTCACATTAAAACAATTAACACATGGAAAATAATATCTTCTATTTATTTCTGCTCCATTTTGTTAAGCAAATTGTAGAAACTCTTCAATGCCTTTCTTATACACTTCCCTAATTCGACTTCCATTTATCGAACGTCGTACACATCACTTAATGCACGAATTAAATACAAATTGACAACAATCAAGCATTCCCAGACCCAATACCAACATGCTTAACATATACAACACTCACTAACAAAAAATCACAACATCAAATACACGTCTTCCAAGCATTCCAAGTATACATAGAAAGCTTCTGAAGCATACAAAAAGCATTTCAAGCACGTACTCTAGAGTGATCTCTTCAATTTTGAACTTGCACCTAATTGTCTTATTGGAGGCCCAATCAAGTCTAAACTCCTTGTAAGCTTTTGACTAATTCTCTAGCTTTGCGACCTCTTTATTCTTATATGCAGCATTGGAGATGGTCTTCCATCAGGTTTTCCCCAATCTTAACCATTCCACTATTTTGCTCAGCATATACACTTTCTTCACCTATAGCTTAGCATATCATATGTTCCTTCAACTGCTTCTTCATTCAAGTTGGACCCTTTTATAACTTGAATCCAATCAGAACCTTGATTTCTTCTTAGGTCATTCTCTACTCCAATTTTACTGAGCATGTCATGTCCTACTCTTAGCGGATGGCTTTGCGCCCATATTGGTTCGTTTAGCTATAATCCGAAAATCTTTCAAAAAGTAGGCAAAGTTTAATAACTTCTCTATTTTCAACAAATCACACTATCGTAATTGGATTTCAGTGTGATTTACCAAAATAATCTCCATTTGCATCAATATAAAAAAAATAAATTAAACATATATCAACAAGATGATTTATTTAAAAGTGATTATTTCATGATGTATTGGATAGGTGTCATCATTTGTCCATATATTACTAATTCCTAGACAAAGGTAATATATATTACATATATTAGGATAAGTTTAGTGTTTTGTATGTCATCATAATTCACATGTTTCATACTTCATTGCTTGAGGTTTAAATGTTGATAATACGGGTTTACTATCTTCTTCAATATGTTTAGTGTTTTTGTTCAAATGCTTAAGATGGTTTAAAAAAGGTCATACGAAAAAAATCGAAATTACATACAGACAAAATCTGTATGTAATGATCAAAAATCCATACGTAATTTTTTATCTACATATTTACATACGGATAAAAATCCGTATAGAATGAATTCATAGATAATTTACATACAGAATTTATTTCGTATGTAATTTATCTATAGAATTTTACATTAAAAAAATTCTTAAATAACTTACACAGATTTCAAATACGTATGTAATCAGATGTTTTAATTAAAAATTATGATTTTTTTCTTAGTAGTTATATTTTTTTTATACTATTATTATTATTATACATTAACTATTATTATTAGAGTTAGTAATATTATTGACATTATCTTTCAAGCAGAATCGAGTCCAAGTCCCATAGGTACCACAATACTACTAAACCAAATCACATTTGTTATCATAATATCATTATACTATTGTTATTGTGACTTATTATTATTATAATTATTAATATTAATAATAATAATAATAATATTAATAATATTAACAATAATATTATTAATAATATTACTAATAATAATATTAGTATGTTAATGAAATTATTAATAATAATAGCATTTATAATAAAAATATTAGTAATAAAATTAATAATAATATTACTAATAATATTAAATAATAATATTATAATACTAATAATAATATTAATAATTACAATGTTAAAAATATTTATAATAATTAATAATATAAGTAATAATAATGATAATGTTAATATTAATAATGTTGATTTATATTTGTTACGGATTTATGTATGGATTAAATCAGTATGTAGTACTTTGAATGTAAATTCGTATGTAAAACTCGATATATAATGTTGATTTTACATACGAATGCGAATTCATATATAATTCTATATATAATGTTGGTTTTACATACGAATGTAAAATTTTATATATAATACAAATTTTGTATATAAATTTTTATCCGTATCTAATTTTTGTATGCAATAGAATTATTTTATAGTGGATGCCTATAGACAATTTTAGTTATAGTTATTTGGTGTTGTCTAATTTGTAATGATTAATTGTATTACATGTTCTGGAGTTGGATGCAAAACAAGGAAGTTATTGGAAAAAAAAAATATATTTGTGTACATAGCTTATGATCGTAACCAATGTAAAAAATATAAATTGAAATTGGTTATAGTCCTAACAATGTACATTAGTTAGTATTAACAATGTAGATCTACACTTTAATTATAATCCTAATCGACGTTTAAAAACCTATTTTTAATTTTTTTTTTGAATTTTATACTGTTTATTCTTAACTGATATAGAAAGAATCATTTTTTACCACTTAAAAGGGCTAACCAACATAACAAAAATTTCGTTTATGTCAAGTCTCTCACTAACGAAAAACAAGTCATTTTTTCTAACATCACATATACATTAGATTGCTAAATAAAATAATTTAACTTAAGTGATTAGAATAAAAGATATATTTTGCACTAATATTCTTTTGTTTCTTTGTCACTTCAACATATTCTTATGCATTATTAGGTTAGACATTTTATTTTAAATATCTCTAGTCTTCAGGATGCACTACTTGTCACGCCCGTAGGTCTCACACATGATGTCATTTTATATGTCATTTCTTATATGGTTATTCCGTATTCAAAAGCTGAAGATATTGCCATTTGTCATTACAGCTTTCCAAAGGTATAGTCTGGTGATGGAAGAGGGATGTAGCCATTCTGTTTACTCAAAAGCAGATCAAAGTTTCTTCTTCTAGCTAGTGGATAATATAATTATATGCTGCAGTATAAAAATCCAACGACTTTCTACGTGTGGTGCTTGCGCAATTTAAGCTGGAAAAGTTAGTCAATGTGGAAAAGGGTGCATACATACTCACTCATCATGGGAGACAAACAATAAAACACATAGCACAGAGAGGCAAGGCAATGCAGAGCACAATGATAGGGTTGACAGGTGAGTGATGCAAGACCATCATGATTGAGGCATGTCTGTCAAATCCATCTAACCACCACTTTCTTTGCCTTTACGTGCATGCTTCTGCTTTCCCTCTATGAGGGTCCTCTTGATCCCCACATAGGTGGTATCAATAATCACACCACCTCTCTCCACACTCTTTCTTTCAACCTTTTTTACTACAAGTTTTTTTCTAATGCAGTGGAGACTACAACTATATTGTGATTGCCATTCATTTCATATCAACGTAGAGTACAACTTTGAACCTTCATTCATTTTGTATCCTTCTTTTTTTTTAATCAATTAGTTTGGTTCATTACGCTAGCTGCTAGCGATCATGTCGTGTCATGCGCTCTCATCTTTGTCTTTTGTGTTGTGATTCTTATGATCATGACCCTTTTCTCACGAATGGAATTCTTTTAGGAAGCGGAGAAAAATTTCATTGAATTTATCAGTCCCTAATATGAGGTGAAGGTAAAAACTGTAACAATCAAACGTAAAAATTAACGGTAAATTATGTAAAATTTGATTGGAAATGAAATTGATTCTTTTAGGTGATATTAAAATTGTGTAATACAAAATTTAGAAAGAAGAAAAAAAATTGATATCTATTTAAAAAAAAATTCCATCAGCTTTTTAATCAAATTATGTAATGCCTGATATTTTCAAGATCGAAAAATAATTCTTAGAATTGAGTAAATAAAATCCTCACTTAAAAATATAGCAAATAGGTTTAAACTTAGGAAATAAACATTTTGACCGATTTTACGAATATCTAGAGGGTTTTCTATCAACATTATCTTACAAGAATAATATTATTTTGACACTGTGACATGGAGTTACCTTAATTTGATATTGCTGATGTGACAAAAATATATTATTTTAATCCAGCATGTAAAGTAAATGTGTTTTAAAGCTTCGCTAAGGTTTGCGTTTATGTTTAAAGACTATAAACACCAAACATTGGCGTGTCCTCTCGTCTTCTTCGTCCTCTCGTTTTCTCTGTCCTCTCGTCTTCTCTGCCCTCACGTCTGATCTCTCGTTTCGCGACCGTTGTTCTTCATTTGCTGTCTTGGTTGGCTGCCTTCGTCGCCATTGTCACGATGGTTTGACGGTTCCACTTCAGTGGCGTTGTTACTGTGAAGGTGTGGTTGTTGGAGTAAAGGTTCATTTTTTTGTAGTCTTTTATGGAAAAGGAAGTCTCTTTTAAAAGACTTCAATTATTATTCATTGAAAGTTGAATATTGAGTTACATAAGGCACTCATTTATAGTGTATGAAGTCCATGCCTCTCCAATAAGGAGTTGACACATGTCAAGCTAGGATTTGAGAGAATCTTCTCCATACATAGGATGACATGTGGCAAGTGGCATGGAAAGCATGTGGTGCCACCTAAGCTTCCACCTGGTGCCACTTATGCTCCTAATTCACTGCACATTAGCCCTTGTACATGACACCTAAGCCCTAGTAAACTCCTTCCCTTTTTTCTCTTAGGTTTAAGCTTTTTACCTCCAAGTTTCAAGATAAACTAATCTACTCTTTAGTCAAAATACAAGGCTCAAAATTTAAACTCATACTACTCTTGCCCAAAATACAAGACCCAAATCCTATTTTATTTGGCCAAAAATTCGATACCAAAAAAATAAATTTTACACTATATACAATTTTTTATAGGTAGAGGTCTTGTAATCTGGAAGCTCCAAAGTCTCTCTAGAGTGATTTTATCCAATTTTGAACTTCGACCCGAAAGTTAGTTTGGAGGCCCAAACAAGACTAATTAGGCCCAATCTCTTTATAAGCTCCTGATCGAGACTCTATCTTAGTGACCTCTTAGTTCAAATATTTTTCATGAATTGTTGGCCCTAGTTTCTTGATTCAATTTTCATGGTCACTTCCTTTAGGGTATTACTTAATTGTTTCCAGGATTTGTGTGGGATTTCTTTTCTGAAATTTTGTTATTCTACGATATCTTTAATTTCAAGATTTTACATTAATCCAATTGGTGAAAGTTTTGCATCAAAATTCACCCTTCTTTGAATATTTTTCAAGCTTTTTCTTTTTCAATTTGCCATATTAAGTGGTATAATATTTTGTTTGCATTTTTTTTTTTACCATTTTCATATTGTCTTTCTTATTTCCACTTATTTGTCATACATTTATTGAATTCTCAAGAATTAGTGTGTCTAGAGTCATTACTTCATTCACTTTAGAGATAATATTTCTTGATTTGAACTTAAGGCAGATTTTGATACGTCTTTGGTAAGTTTGTCGTCAAATTTTGTGAGTGGCTGAGACATCCTTCTATATTTTATTTTTTTTATGAGTGAAATGAGTGAGAAAAATTTGAGAGTAAAAATACTTAAGAAAAATTAAAATAAATTGTTTGCTACTAACACTCATTTTTTTGTCTAGCTTTTGTTGTTTCTCTTTGAAATTTTGTGTAGGTTGTTTTAAAAAATTTTCTACATTGTCTTTGAGTTCCAAGGAGGAGGGAAGTGTGAATATGGATGGTTACAAAATGACCATGGAGGAAATGGCCCAAAAAGAGGAGAAATTAGAGCAAATTTTGAAGTAAACGAGGCAAAATAGAGGCAGAGATTCTTTAAGTTCTTCTACAAACATGGAGGATATTAGCATTTAGCTTTTTACCAACCAAGCAGTGAGAGAAGAGAGAGGAGATCACATAAATCTAAACATGAGGAGAAACTATTCAAGCATAATGTTAGATTTTTGAAGTTTAGTGGTGATTCAGATCCTAATATGCATGAGGAATGAGAGGGGAAAGTGAATCAAATTGTCTATTCTTGTGATTTTAGAGATAGGGAGATTTTGAAACTTATTGTCTTAGAGTTTGAGGGTTATGATTTGTTTTAGTGGAACAAATATGAAAAGGACAGTATTAATATAAACATTCTCAAATTAATACTTGGAAAGATTTAAAAAATGCTTTGAGAAAAAAGAGAGTGTCAAGGAATTCTACAAAGAAAAGGAGATGCTTACAATTAAGAGTGAGTTAGAGGAAAGTGTTGAATCTAGAATGGCAAGGTTCTTGAATGGCCTTAACCATGACATTCAAGATGTCGTGGCAAGGTTCTTTGCCAAGCAATGAAGGCTGAAAGGAAATTGAATAGGTGCCTTGCTTACCAAAAATATGCCTATTAGAAATCCTCTAAGGAGAACAAGGAAGAAGAGAATTCACTCCAATTTAAGTCTTCTAAACCATCTTCTTCATATTTAAAAGAGTATAAGCATTCTTCATATTCTAAGGATCCTAAGCATTCTTCTTCTTAATCTAAACCCAAATTGGAAGAATAAACAACTTCAATGAAATGTTTTAAATGTTTGGGTTACCAACATAAAGCTTTCAATTGCCGAAACAAAAGGGTTATGGTGATGAAGAATGGAGAAATACAACCCAAACATTCCTCTTTATCTTATCCTTCTTCCCCTTCATCTTCTTCTCCTTCTTCAATAACCAAGAGTAATTCTTCTTCCCACGGTGAATATGAACTTATCCCTAAAAAAGGTGACTTATTGGTTGTAAGGAAAATATTTGGCTATGTCTATAAAGACATTGGTGATTCTCAAAGTGAAAATATTTTTCATTCAAGATTCTTTATAAACAACAAATTTTGTATCCTCATCATCGATGGAGAAAGTTGCACAAATGTGGCAAGTAAGAGTTTGATGGGAAAATTGAATCTTCCAACTACTCCCCACCCAAGACCTTACAAGATACAATGGCTAAGTGAAAATGGAGAAATTAAGGTTACTGATAAAGTGCTTTTGAGTTTCTCCATTGGAAAATACAAGGATGTAATCCTATGTGATGTGGTCCCTATAGAAGCATGTCATGTATTGTTAGGAAGGCCATGGCAATATGATAGACATATATACCATGATGACCTCACCAACAAGTTCTCATTTGAAAAGTGAAGGACATATTCACTTACACCTTTAACTCCCAAAGAAGTGAGGAGAGACCAACTTGCAATGAAGGAATCAAGAGACAACCATGTGAAATGCATGAAGTCTAAATGGTTGCAAGACAAGTCACTCATGGCTTTCTACAAAGAAGTTAAAAAAGCAAAACTTAATAAAAAACCTTTGTTTCTTTTACGTACTAATGCATGCACTATGTCTACTTCTCTTTCTCCTTCACCTTCTCTAGACATTGAGAAACTCTTGAAGGAATTTAAGGGAATCTAGATGAAGCAAACGAAATTCAAAGAAAAGTAAATGGATTCTTAGAGAAGAAGTATATTCGTGAAATCATAATCCCATGTGTCGTACCTGAAAATGATATGACTTTTAGAATGTGTACGAACTGTAGGGATATTAATAACATTACTATCAAGTATAGACACTCCATCCCGCGACTAGATGACTTGATAGAGGAATTGTGTGGTGGTACCGTTTTCTTTTCTTAAAATATATTTAAAAAGTGGATACAATCAAATAAGGGTAAAGAGGGGGACAAATGGAAAATAACTTTTCAAACCAAATTTAGACTTTATGAGTGACTTGTGATACCTTTTGAATTAACAAACATGCCTAGTACTTTCTTGCAACTCATGCATCATGTACTTAGACCTTACTGAGGCAAATTTGTTGTGGTTTACTTTGATAATATTCTTGTATATAGCATGACCATGCATGAACATGAGTATCATCTTAGGGTCATGTTTGGGACATTAAGGGACATTGCTTTATATGTGAACAAAGAAAAATGTATTTTTACAATGACTAGTGCCAATTTTTTTAGGCTTTATCATTGGTAACAAAGGTGTCCAAGTATATCAAAATAAGGTAAAGGCGATACGAGAGTGGCACATACCCATGAACATCAAAGAGGTGAGATCTTTCCATGGGCTTGCTAGTTTCTATAATAAATATTTTTCAACAACTGTTGTCCCCTAAATGAAATTTTGAAGAAAAATGTTCCTTTTTTCATGGAATAAAGAGTAAGGGGAGGATTTTCAAAAATTCAATACATTTATCTTGGCTTTTCCAAAAATTTAAAAATATTTTGAGAGAGTGTGATGCATAAAATGTTGAAATAAGAGCATTTTTAATACAAGAAGGTCACCTCGTAGCCTATTTTAGTGAGAAGTTCAGCGTAGTCATCTAAATTATTCAACCTATGATAAATAACTTTATTCTTTGTTAAGGCTTTGCAAAATTGGAATTATTATCTTGACCAGAGGAATTTCTGATTCATGGTGATCATGAGTCCCCTAAATATTTGACAAGCCAATGCAAACTTAACAAAAGACATATAGTATATTGAAGAATTTCCTTATGTGATCAAACATAAACAAGGTCACAAAAATTATTGTTGTCACTTTGGAACAAAATTTTTGGATTTTGATCACATTAAGGAGTTGTATCAACATGATGATGAGTACTCTTTAATTTATGAAAATTTTTCCAAGGATGCTTGCAGATGATTTTTCATACATGATGAATTTCTTTTTCCAGGTAAAAACCTTTGCATACCCAAGGGATCTTTGCAAAAACTTCTCATCCAAGAGGCTTATGAGGGAGGTCTAATGGAGAACTTTGGTGTTAATAAGACTCTTGAAATTTTCAAAGAACATTTTTACTAGCCCCATTTCAAAAAGAATGTTTTGAAATTTTGTGAAAAATGCAACATTTGCAAGAAGGACAAAGCTAGAGTCTTACCCCATAGCATGTACACACCTCTTCAAGCTCCTAACGTTCCTTAGCAAGATATTTAAATGGATTTTATATTTGGATTGCTTAGATTAAGGAATGGGATTCTCTCTTTGTGGGATCAATTTTTAAAGATGGAAACCTTTTTACCATGCCACAAAGTAGATGATGCATGTCTTATTTCTAATTTATTTTTCGAAGAAGTGGTTAGATTACATGGACTCCCTAGTAGTATTATATCTGACCAAGACTCTAAGTTCCATAATCACTTTTGAAGGACCTTGTGGGGGTAAACTTGGTACAAAAATTATTTCCTCAACATGTCACCCCTAAATTGATGGTCAAATAAAAATGGTTATTAGAACTTTAAGTCAACTTGTTATCCAAAAATCTTAAGGAAAGGAAAACACATACCTCACAGTGAGTTTTCTTACATCAGAGTAATTCGTTCTACCACTTCCCATTCTCCTTTTCAAATTGTTTATGCGTTTAATGCTTTGACCTCGTTAGATTTATCTCCTCTTCCATCTATTAAAGATATGATGTGTAGTGATGCTAATGAAAGAATACCATTAATTAGAGATTTACATGTCAAGGTTAGAAAATAAATAAAGAGGACAGTGGAAAAAATACAAGGAAAAAGTAGATAAGGGTAGGAAAGATGTTATCTTCCAACCTGGGGATTGGGTTTGGGTACACTTAAGAAAATATATATTTCCAAATCAACACAAATTCAAGCTCCAAGCTAGGGGAGACGACCCTTTTCAACTACTTGATTAATAACAATGCTTATGAATAAAATATCTGATGATTTTACTGGTAACCATAGCTTCAATGTTTCTGATCCTTCTCTTTACATGAATTATCTCCAATACGTGGAGGATGGTACATGCAAGGTTGAGGAATTTGAGGAACAAGAGGAAGAGGAGTATGAAGGAATTAAAACAAGGATCATGGCTAGAATATATAAAGTAAAAGAATTAAGAAACAATTTTAAGGAATAAAAACAAAAGAAATAATTAGAGCTTTGGAAGAAGAAATTAAAAAAAATCAAGCAAGTCGAGCTATTAAAAATGAAAGGAACTTGAGAGAAGTGAAGAATTAAAGGAAAGCAACTTGAGGGAAGCTCCTTAACCTTTAGAACTCCCTAGGTGTTGCACCAATCATAAACAAGTGTAAGGATTTCCATGTCATCATTTATAATAATTTCATTCCATGCACCTACATAACTTATAGAGTTAAATTATATGATGTTTTTGGGCTTATTTCCATAATGAAATCAAATCTTTCTAAGCTTGGAACCTGTTCTTGACAAAATTGCATTTCGCTATTTGATTTCAAGCAGGGTTTGCACAGTAGTTTGTGTGATCTTGTAGAGTGCATTTGTGATTTGAGTGTAATTTCTTCGCTTGTTGGAAAGGAGACTAGATGTAGCTCTTGAGAAAAAGTGAACTAGTATAAAATCTTGTGTTCTTTCTCTCTCTTTCTTTCATCTTGAATCACGTTTCAATTCTGTATAATTTATATTTCTACACGAATAATCAATCAACTATTTTTGTAATTGAATTGATTATTTTTCCTTTACTGCACTGGCTATGATTTTCTGATTTAACTGTATAGCGCTCATTTTTTGTACTGTGACTTATCTGAATTGTATGTATTGTTGTTGGATATCAAAAACTTATCATTTCTTTATCATTTTGTACACTATGTTGCTAATTTGTTGAAAAAACCTAACTGATTGTTCTAAAAATCAATTGATTGAATTTCCAACAAGAATTTGTAAATTTTAAATTCATTGTTTTCAAATTTAATTGACTACTTTCTTTAGTTGGATTTTTGGCAAAGAAAATTTAACTAGTTGTTTGTTGAATTAAATTGATTGATTTTCTGTTGTGTTGTAGTGACTGCAATTTAAACTGATTGTTTTTCGGTTTTGTAGCTATTGAACTCGTAGTAAATTGTTTCAAATGAGAGAATTCATTCTTTCTTTCACTCTTTTACATAATATTTGCGAAATTTTTTGACTGTTTAATTCACCCCCTTAAACTTAGCCTAAAACTCTTTCACCTACTAAATCTAATGTTTTATAATTAATTGATTCTTTTATAAATAAGTTGTTACTTGAGTTTTTCATCAAATATTACTCTTAATAACATTAGCTTTTTTTTCAAATAAATTATCAGGAAGCATTTGGGTCAAGAAGAGTAAGATTGGAGTCCTTGAGGAGCACATAAGGGCAAAATTGAAATGTTGATGCTGAAAGCTAGGTCGGTCACATGAAAGGTGGGTTAGGCGTCACTTTGTTAAAAGTTGGTCCAACTTGTCGAAACTATAACAAATCCAATTACGTCCGACGCAATTCATATGCACCAAGGACAAACGTCCAATTTCAAATTTTATTTAATAGCTGTTATTGCATAAGGGCTATGATCTTCAACCAGAAATCATAAAAGGTTAAAATTGGAGGCAGAGTAGGTGTTTTTGGGTTTAATCCACCCTTTTGTTGATTGGTTGTTTGGTGTTGTCATGACTATGAGGACCTAAACCCATTATTGTTGGGGTTAGATGTGGTCCGATGGAATTCTCATGCAATCATATTTGGGCTTATCTTAGGTCTTATCATAAATGTTTTTCTTTCAATACATCAAAATATTAATTATATACGTATGCTTGTTGTGAGAATCCATAACTGGATCATAGATTCTTAAGAGTATTGAAAAATATCTTTTAAATCTAGAACCAAATTAATTTGCCAGATGAAAGCTCGTGTCTAGGAAGAAAATGTGATTCATTTGTTGTCCTTAAGATGCTTGTGTGAATGCAAGATTTATTTATATAATTAATCAAGGAATTTACAATTAATAATCCCCTAGCTCATCTGTTAAGGAATCAGGTCTGAGTAATTTTATGGACTGACATTGATTATTGATAGAAAAGAAAAAAATTGTTTTTATATATCACAATTATGTTTAGTGAAATCTGACCCTGATAATTTCAGTCTATTCATTTTCACCTTTTTTCTGTGTTCTAAGTATTGATAAAAAACCCTAAAAATATTTATTTGTTTTAATTTTACTTTTTTGCACAACATTTAAATTATGAGTTATTTCCTGGGTCTAAATTTATCATAATCATATAAATAGTTTTGTGTTGCATAAATCCCTTGGGAGAGAACGATAATTATATTACTTGTTACATTATGAATGGTGCACTTGCTATCATTGCAATTTTTACTAACAATAACTGTTGAGCACAACTCCCTAATTTTTGGGAGATTTGTTTGGCTTAGTCATAGTTAACTTTTGTTAATCTTTTGACTCTTGACACACCATTTGGACATCCACCATGCCTATATAAAGGAATCATTCAATTGTAAAAATCATAGAAGTAAGTGAATGAGAATTACCTTTGTGGTTTTCTTTGAAAGTTGAGATTGTCTCCTTTCTCTTTTGTTCTTGAGTTTTTATCTTTAGAAGCTTTCTTAAGTGGTGGCTTTTCAAGCACTTATCCTTAGAGGTTCTCCCCATAAGGTGGTGTGTTCTTCATCCTTTCTCCTATCATAATACATTTTTACTTTCATGTTACATTGTTTAGTTGTTCTTCTTTGCATTTCTTCCATTGAGACATGTTAACATCCTATTTTGCTTCCATTATTGCACCATTATCATTATTTCCTTAGTTAGGTTTTATTCTCCATCTACAAAGGAGTTTATCTAGATGCTACATTCCTTCAAGGAACCATACCACACTGTAACTTTTATTCTAGTTCGTTTGACCACGCAGACTACATCTAGTTCTCAAACAACTGATTGAGTTCCATTAAGTAGACTACTCCTGCGAAGTACAAGATGATTATTCTTTAGCCTCGTAGCCCCTCTTGGATAATCCCTTGGAGTATCCTTGATACAAGTCACTCCTAGCTTAACTCATTATGGTTTTGGGCACGTAGATGCTTCTAGCTAACCCTTTGAGTATTGTTGACACAAGCCACTCCTGGCTTATCTAAATATTCATCGAGCTTGTACTCAGCTAGCCTCGTGAGTATGGTTGACATAACCACTCCTAGCTTAATTGGATACTCTTTGGACACAACCACTCTTTGCTAACCTCTTCAGTATTGTCACAGGCCACTCCTAACTTAATTGGGTATTATTTGGACTCAGGGAACTCCTAACTAACTCTATGAGTATTATTGACATTAGTAACTCTTGGCATAATTGAGTATTTATTTAGCTTATAGTCACTCTTGGTAACCCTTTAAGTATTATTGACACAATTCACTCCTAGCTTACTTGAGTATTCTTTGGGCATGTAACCACTCTTGGCTAACCCTTTTAGTATTCTTGTCACAAGCCACTTTTGGCTTAATTGAGTATTGTTTTCCAAATAGTCATTTCTTGTTAGGATATCAAAATTGTGTAAATTTTGAATTTTCTAATCCTTTCTCTATCTCACTTACTTTGTTCTTAAGTCAATTGTTCATTCATTTGAGTCTATTGTTCGAGTAGGATACTTTATTAGCATCATCATGTAGTTCTTTGAATGCATCTAACAACTAATAATAATTTGTACTAGTTTCAAAAATAGAGGAACCTACTCTACTTTCAATCTCACAATCAACAATAAACAACATATTTATTTCTTCATTATCTTTTGAAGATTTAGTAGAGCAAGATACATAATTTTCATCCCATGCTATATATAGACTTTTAACTTTAGAAGGTTTCTCATTCTTCTTCTAACTAAACTTGTCTTTATATTACACATTTGGATATTCAAATTTTGTATGTCCTTAGTTTCCACAATCAGAAGCAAAGGAAGTTAGTAGAAATAAAATTATAATTTTTATTATACCCTTTTTCTTTAAATCTTATTATACCCTTTTTCTTTAAATCTTATCTTTCCTCTTTGTTTTTTGAAATCTATTGAGTTTTCTCAATGAAAGAGATAAACCTTTTGGTTCACTTCCCTCACCACCGTCTTCATCACTTATTTATTCTTTATGAACAACAGTCTTTAAGGTTAGTCCCTTTTTCTTCTTATCATTACTTTCTTGTTTAGCTAGCCTGCTCATTTTTAACTCATGATGTCTAAGCTTTTTGAACAAAGATGGAAGATTGATAAACAATAAGTCTTTGGATTTTGAAATAGCTATGACTTATGGCTTGTAGTTTATATCTAAAAAATTCAAAATATTTACATTCAAATCCTCTTTCTCAAACGTTGGCAAGTCCCGTGGGATGATTTATAATACCAGTAAATAAGTTTTACATATCTAAGATTATTTTCCCTTGTTTCATTTTGAACATTTCATATTCTTGAATCAAAGAATTATCTCTTTCTCTCTTCATATATGTTATATTTTCATGTGTTACCTCCAAGGTGTCTTACATTTCCTTGGCACCACTACATCGAGAGATAGAAAAAAATCTATTAAGATTCGATGCAGAAGTTATGATATTGATGCTTTCTTTGTTCATACTATCAAGATCACCCCATTTTTTTTTTCTTCTTTTATATCATTTACAACATATTAACCATTGATTATAGCTTCCTAAATACTTATTGATTTGCGTTGTCGAGTGCGTCCCATATTAAACTAGGAGGCTAGATTTTGCAATATAGTTGACTTAGGTCATTCTTCCAAGGACCACTCGAACGTTCTCAATAACTAAAAATATAAAACAGTAGAAAGGGGGAGGGGTGGCAAGTACGACGCTTAAACAAAAGAAACAGAAAAAATGATTCAAATAAAATAGAGAAATTCACGTAATAAAAATCAACCCGACCTCCCTTCGGTTCTCTCAAATCCCTCACTAGTTTCTAAACATAATCCCAATTACATCCGTGGGTTAAACAGATCGAAATCCTTGCATCTATTTAACATCCCGACTACTTCACAATTGCGAACCATTTTATCGAACACCTAGTGTGCCAACCAATGCAATCACATGGTGAGCAACATCATCGGTTCGATTTGACTCCGACTCGGGAACTCCACAACACATTTCAATAGAACTGTATTCACCGATTTATAGAGTCATTCCAACCATTAAATCCAACAATCATATTAAAATAGCAAATGAACAAGTAATTGCATAAACAAATACAAAACGCAAACCTAAGGATTAACAGAACAGGAGAACCTTCGGGAATCGGATTGAACAACTTTTAGCCACTCATCATCATGGTTGGCATGAAAATGAATATGGAGAGAATGAACACGAAAATAAAAGTGCAGAAACGAAGAAGAAGCCAAGAAAGTGAACGTAAATTGTATTTCCAAAAACGACAACTGTGTGGTCTGGGTGCCGTCACAAATCACTATAATATTCAGAGCTTTTCTTGACCTAAGGTGGCCTAGGTTCACCTCTATGTTGTCTGACTAAACAAAAAAAAAACGCACAGTTTTGATTCCAACTCATTTGAAGGTGAAATGACTAAGTTGTCCTTAATTGAATATTTTCGCTCAAAGTGTTGTGTAGATTCCGTATGCAAAATTCAAGGCTGATTTCGTCTACTTTACAATTCGAATTTGGTCTTGGATCCTCTCACAGCCTTTGTAGATCATCGAGTTATCTACAAAACAACATAAAGATTAAGTTAATCCGAGGTCTGTAGCAAAAGTTATGGGCAAAATACGAAACATGATCAAGTCTGAAAATTTTCCAAAATTTTCATCAAATTGAGTCAAACTTTCAATTAAAGAACAATAAGCCCAAATACCGAAAAATGGTCCAAAACTTGTCATTATTCATATCACTTTGCAATAGGAAAGTGGTTAAAATAAATACATATCACCTATATCCATGGTAATTAAAATCGAGAGTTTGCTCGTAAAATCGTAAGATTTTACGATTTTACATGCTTAATACGATTCAAATTCCACTCAGGATCGTTAAATAGCAAGATCGTATGGATCGTCGAACAAAATCGCAAAACCGTGTGATCGCGATTTTTTCCTGTATCAAATTGTTCACCTTCTTGAGTTAATGTCCAAACCTAATTTTATTTAAAATTAATGTAATTAAATTCTGACTTTGTTACATGTGTCGTACCACCACCCAATTCATCCAATTAAAATTAATGTAATTAAAATAAAATTAAAAAATGAAGAGTCTCTTTCTGTTACTGCACTGCACATTTACTATTCTCCATTTTCCAATAACATTTCAATTGAAGAGTCCTTTACTTTGCCTGCACGCTCACTCCTCCTTCCTGATTGGGTCTATTTCAAATTCAAATATAATAAAATAAATTAATTTAATTAAGGCAAATGAAACATCTCTTCTGCATTCTTCTTACCAAATTCTAAAACCATAGTCACAGATTTGTATCTTCTTGTTTGTTTGTAGGACACCACTTCACTCTCAAACTCACAAAACTAATAGTTTTGTTTCTGTATCTTCTTGTTCGTGGGACACCACTTCACTCTCAAACTAAAACTCACAAAATTGACGGTTTTGTTTTTATCTCTTTCACTTTTATTTCTTCTATTCCGGCTATGTTTCTTTTTTTATGTACTTATATTCATTTTACAAAATAAACTGCAGAAGAATATTACATAATGGCTTCAGGAGCTTCTAATCCTCCCTCTAATGATGTTGCTGCTGAAAAGGGTTCCTTCTAACAAAGTGCTCACACTAAAAAGGTGGTAAAGAATGCTCTAGGTAGTAGAACAGACATGGCTTGGAAACATGGAATATGTATTGACGGTGATCCAAGAAAGATTCAATGCAAATTTTGCCAAAAGACTATAACAGGAGGGGTTTACAGGTTGAAGCACCACTTGGCAGGAACTCAAAAGGAAGTAGTTGCCTGCAAAAGTGTTACGGATGAAGTAAAAGGAGAAATGTTTGAAGTTGTTGTGGGCTTGCAGCAAAAATTAATGAAAAAAATAAGGCTTGATACTAATGATGATGTTATAGAAATTGAAAAAAGAAAGAGGATTGAAGAGGAGGATAGAACTATTTTTAAGAAAGGGCAACCAGTTCACAGACCATAATTAATCAACTATTTAAGAAGGATCAAAGAGAGAGTGTTTGTAGGGATGTGGCAAGGCATTTTTATGATAATGGCACACCATTTAATGTGTCAAGAAGCAGATCATTTAAGACGATGGTTGAGTCGATTGCAAATTATGGCCCAGGATTTAAGCCACCTTCATATCATGAAATAAGAGTAAAGTACTTAAAGGAAGAAGTTCAGGCAATAAAAGATGTTTTGGAGGTTCATAGGACTGCATGGAAGAAAACAGGCTACACGATAATGACTGATGGGTGGACTGATAAGAGAAGAAGAACTATATTGAACTTCTTAGTTAACAATCCAAAGGGAACTATTTTTCTGAAATCTATTGATGCCTCTGCTATCTCAAAAATAGCTAATAAAATTTAAGATGTTGGATGACATTGTTGAAGAAATCGGTGAGGAAAATGTTGTCCAAATTGTAACAGAAAATGCTGCCAATTATAAAGCAGCCAGTGAGTTGTTAATAAAGAAAAGGAAAACACTCTATTGGACTCCATATGCAGCACATTGCATTGACTTAATGTTAGAAGATTTTGAAAAGAAGGTACCTGTTCATCAAAATACTATTCCAAAAGGTAGAAAATTACTACTTATATTTATTCTAGGACATCTTTAATTTCTTTGCTACATCACTTCACAAAGGGGAGAGACTTGTTGAGGTCAGGTTTAACTCATTTTGCCACCTCTTACTTAACATTAGGTTGTCTTTTAGAACACAGGGGCCCTTTGATTAGAATGTTTACTAGTAATGAGTGAAAGGATACTCGTTTTACAAGGACAAGGGATGGAAGTTCAGTTGAAGAGGTGGTTTTGGATAAAGAATTTTGGAAGAGTATTGTCACATGTTTGAAAGGTGCATTTCCTATAATGCAAGTGCTTAGAATGGTAAATTCTGATGATAAACCAGCCATGGGTTTCATCTACAAGGCAATGGATCAGGCTAAAGAAAAGATACAAAAAGAGTTTAATGGTGATAAGAAAAGGTAAATAATTTACTAATCTCCTAATTGAAATTTCATTTTATCTTTAGATTTGACTCCTTAGAAATTTGAGAACATTAATTCTTTT
>Ga0209700_102952_pt1 | contig 33489 bp, 15 predicted proteins | sample SiratroredBW_FD_187528 | JGI IMG/M metagenome (GOLD analysis project Ga0209700, IMG submission 187528) | Root nodule microbial communities of legume samples collected from California, USA - Siratro red BW (SPAdes) (version 2) | ecosystem: Host-associated > Plants > Roots > Nodule | place: USA...
AACTCCAAACAAATAATTAAAAAAAAAAAAAAGTGGAAGGAGAAATTCTAATAAAAATAGTTAGTTAAATGTTCGAACAAAAATTAACCATATATCGATCAAACTAATATATTTGATATTAATAAGATATTTACTAAAGAAATATAAAGTCATAATAATCTGACTTTACCTAAAAGTGCTTAAAAAATAAAAATATTTATAAAAATATAGTTTGTTTCAGTTTAAAAGTGTGAGATTTTTATTTTTTTTTGTTAAATAATGATAGAGTAAGATTCAGAATATTTGCTAGTTAAAGAAGATAATTTAATGCCCTACCAGAAAAGTAGGAACTTAAGAATCATGAAAGAAGTTACATGGTGATCACCACTTTATAAATACCTAACTACTCCTTCCAACTATCACATCCCACCTTACTTCAACTCATTTCCCTACTCACACTTCTACCTTCTTCTCCTTCCATTAACTATCCCCAACAACCACCATGGCCGAAGAGAAGCACCACCACCACCACCTCTTCCACCACCACAAGGACGAGGAGACTAAGCCCGTACAAACCGAGACTGGTTACGACAACCCATCGTACAAGTCTTCTGGTGCTGCTGAATATGAAACTGGTTTCAACAAAACGTCATTTTCCAGTGACGACCCTTCTGGTGGAGACTACGAAGGGCGCAGAAAAACAGGTTATTCTGCCATTGATGAGTCTTCTGGTGGCTATGGCACTGGCGGTGGATACTCTGACACCACTGATGGTGGCTACACCAAAACAAGTGCTGGTGGGGGCTATGGCGTCGGTGGTGGTGCGTACTCTGACACCGCTGACGATGGCTACGGCAGGAAAAGTGGTGGCGGTTACAAGGATGATAACTATGAACGTGATGATGAGGTTGACTACAAGAAGGAGGAGAAGCACCACAAGCATCTTGAGCACCTTGGTGAGTTAGGTGCTGCAGCTGCTGGTGCTTACGCCTTGGTAAATAACTTTCTTTACCATTCATACATGCATATTATGTAATATTATTCACTATAATGTTTTCTTCTCTTTCATCTCATTTACTTTATCTTTGTTTCTTACTTACTATACGTGAAATATGGTTTGTTTGAGTGGTGATTTTCAATTTTGACCTTATATGTATATGGTTTGGAAGGAAACATAAAATGATAACTGAAGTTTGATATGTGCATATAAATACAGCATGAGAAGCACAAGGCAGAGAAGGATCCAGAGCACGCACACAAGCACAAGATAGAAGAGGAGGTTGCAGCAGCAGCTGCAGTGGGAGCTGGTGGATTTGCCTTTCATGAGCATCATGAGAAAAAGGAAGCAAAGGAACAGGATGAGGAAACTCATTCAGAGAAGCGCCACTTCTTCTGATGCACCAAAACCAAACCTTTATAATTATGCAACCAATAAGACCATATATATTCCATCTACTTCCCTATATGTTTTTCGCTTTACTTATGTTTCTGTGTCTCTAAGTTACATATCTTCCACTTTATTTTGGGAGTGAATGGGTCCTGTGAACAATATATATTTCCTTCATATGTGTATGTAGTCTTCAGAGTTGAGTACATATATATAATTATATAAATATTGTGAAACGGTTTGAGATCCATAGATGACTTTTTTTTTTTTTTTTTTGAGTATATGATGTGTGTGTGTGTATATAATAGAAAAGAATGAGAAAGATAAAAAGAAACGAATAATAAGAATTGTTATTTTATTCAGTAAGTTCATCATGATTCACTTATTTTAAAAGTTGATTCAATAATTGTAATGTTTCATTGATAATCATTTGAGATATGCATAAAATAATTAAAAATGAATGTCTGTCAAGGAGATATAATCCATTGACAATTCAATTTCTTAAACATTTCTGCCAAAGTTTGATTCTGGAAATGGAAAAAATATATTTTATTTTGATATCTCTTTTATTTGAAAATTAAATGGACAAGACACACAATTAGAAATTTACTTTCTGATTTTATTTTATTTTTGACTTTACACAAGATTGCAATCACTGCATTAAATTTTAAGGGGTAACTGTGAGTAAGTGGTTACCGACAGAAGTAAGCATAAAAAAAATCTCACTCATAGAATCACAACCACACATGTAAATATCAATGATGCCAAAATTCAAAGAGGATTCAATTAAAGTGGGAAGAGGGCAACAAATGGGCCAGCATGATTGAATAAATAGCACAAAGGTGTTGGTTTTATGACAAATTATATTTGAAAGTTTAATTTTGAAAGAAAAGTAAAAGAATATCAATACGAAATTTTGGAGGTCCATCACACAGTCCTTTCTCCCTCATTTTTTGGCACAAACAAACTCTCACAACACCACAGATCTCATACTTTTGTCTTTTCTCAAACCACACTCACGGGTACATTCATCCAACTTCTTCTTAAACAATTTTAAATAAAAAATAAAAATTAAATTATTTCATAAGTTAAACTTAATTTATGCATAAATAATTATTAAAAATATTTACATATTCATTGTTCCATCAGCTCAACTTAGTCTCAAATCAAATTAATGAGTTGGTTTAAGTTATAAAATAAAACCAATTTGAAAAGTTGATAAATCTGAATATTTTGCTTTTAAATTGGTCATCATTTAGTTCCTACTTTTCTGGATGAATCCAATCATACATTTAATCTCATTCAACCTTTTGAGTGTATTTTATCTAGCTAAAAGATAAATTGACATCCAGCCAAATGTTAATATCCATCTAATACCTTCATTACAAGTGTTACCATCATAGAATAAATTGACTACACCACATATCATATTTAGATTTTTCAGTGATGAATATCTTTAAAACTTATCTTAAGATTAAGATGTATTTTTTTATAAAAACGCTCAAGATATTATAATGATAAGGGTTCATATCTTAAACTTGTTTTTACTACAGAAATATTTGCTATGAGATCAATAAAAAAATTATTTAAAACCTTGAGCTAAAATCTATTAATAAAGTAAAATTCGAATGAGATATTACCGGATCTTATATCCTACATGTCGTTAAAATACTTACTAAAAAGTAATATAAGATTTTAAAATAAGATATTTTACTAAAGATAACCTACCAGCTTTCATCTTTAATTCTAACTACTCTTCATATTAAAACCAGACTGATGAGTTTAAATAGCTGCATTAAGAATTTATTTAGTGTTCTTTTATAACAATTATTATTTTACCTTTCATTTTATTGTTCTTTTATAAATACAAAAAATTATATTTATAATAGTCATATTACTTCTAAAAATGTTAAATAGTTAGAAAAGTTGTTAAAACTTCATTTTTTATTTAAAAAAAGCACTCTAGGTCATGCTTCATTGATAACTAATATCCAAGTATTAATTAATCAACTCATCTACCATTCTAATCTTACATCTTATGAAAAATTTCCTATCTTGGCTGGGACACATACTAGAGAGGTTCGTACTTTTCTTAATTTCAAAATTTACCTTGATAAAAAGACAAAAAAATATGTCTATAATAAAAATTAAGATTTTCAAAATATGAACGAAAGTCATTTAAAATTAGTTTTGACTTGTGAATTTTACTATTATTTAAAATTAATTTTAATTTTTAAATTTTACATTCCAAAAATTTTAACAAATAAATTTTAGATTTCCAAAATTCAAAATTCAGAAGTCAAAATCAATTTTAAATAATTTTTAAATTTTATAATTCGAAAATAATGTGAAATTAGTTTTAACTTCCAAATTCTAGACTTTGAAAGTTAGATATTCATTTTTTTAGAAGAAAGATAATTTTATCTTTTCATCTATCTTATGAAAGTGCGGCCTGATATAATGGAGGTGTACGAAGAAGGGACAAATTCTTCCTCCACTCTCATACCCTCTTCCTGCACTCCCATATAATTTTTTTATTTCATAGTTGCCCTTCATAAAATTACATAAATACCCCTATCTTAATAAAACCCCTCCCCTTCCCAACTGGATGACCAGGCCATCCGGTTTACAGTTTTTTGAAATTGTGAACCGGATGAGGAGTGCATCCGGTTCTTATTTTTTTAAAAAAATTCAAACCGGACGACCTCATCCGGTTCTCAACCCAGCAGATCGAAAAATCTTCCGTTCGTTATTCAAAATCTTTCAATTAATCCTTCATAGAAGCATTAGGTAATCAATTTGTGATGTTTATTAGCAATTAGTAGGTGATATTGATGATTAGAGTAGTTAATTTGGAATTTGAGGGGCTGTCGACAACGAATTTGAGGATTTTCCGATCTGCTGGGTTGAGAACCGGATGAGGTCGTCCGGTTTGTATTTTTTTTAAAAATGAGAACCGGATGCACCTCCGTCCGGTTCACAATTTCAAAAAATAATAAAGGTATTTATGTAATTTCATGAAGGACAGTCGTGGAATAAAAAAATTATATGAGAGTGCAAGAAGAGGATATGGGGGTGGAGGAAGAATTTGTCCGAAGAAGGCCTCCACATGCTAACAAAGGTAGCCAATCCATTTGGGATACGAGGCTTCATATACTTTGGCCCAATACAATTGCTGTAACACTGCATACTAATATTTATAGGACAACCATGCTTTCTAAGACTTTCATGTTACAAGTGTCCAAAAGCAATAGTAAAGTAACTCACCAACGTTATAGCAGCTTTGCCCATACATACTATATAGTGAAGAAATGAATATGTGCTTTACTTGCACAGTTTAGTTCTTTTTTGAGACAAAAAAATTTGAACATTTGAATTTTACAAGGTTCGGTTATTTTGAGGAAAAATCAAGGATCATGGAGGTTGAGTTGGGGCTGAAGATCACAAGAACCAAAGATGAAAACACTTCAGTTTCTGATTTTCAGTTTGCGAAAGACAGATCAGGACCTGTCTTCTTTTCTAAAGAAACTGATGCAAAGCTCATCCTCACTGCACATCTCAAAGGTTTCTTCACTCTCAGATTCTTGAAGAGTTACGTTAATCTTTTCTCTCTGTGTTAATATTGGTATGCTTATGTGGAAGTGCAGGATATAAGAAAGAGGACATTGACATCAGTATCAGTAAAGATGGCACTGAGATTTCGGTGAGTGGGGAGAAGGAGGTGCAAGAAATGCAAATGATACCGTTCAAGAAAGAGCTCAAAACCAAAGGGTTTGCGAAGAAGTTCAGAATCCCTGATGGGGTGGTTTTGGATCGGATCAAGGCTAAGTATAACGAAGTGGATGCAGTTTTGACAATTGTGATGCCAAAAACGGAAGTGAGAAAAGGAATGACAGAAATTGAGGAGGTGCAGGAAAAAGAAGAGCTAATTGTGGCAGAAAATGTTGTAGATAGTGTGACACCAGAGCCAGAGGAAAGTGAACCAGAAAAAACTGAAGAGGAAACACCTCCGGTGAAGAATCACAAAAAACCGTGGACCCCTTGTCCTCCTTTCTATTTTGGAGGATCAACTTTGCTTCTAACTCTTCTATTTCTTGTAATGCACTATATTAGAGCCAGAAAGAGTTAATCTTTTTCTTGTAATGTAGTATATTGAAGAAATGGGTGAAGAGAAAGAGTTTATTTAAGTTGATTCAAGCTTTATTTTTTTTTATTTTTTTAGAGTCATATTATCTTGTGTATTCGCATATATAGTTATGGAGAGTACGAAGTTTAAGTTGGCTTGACATTCAAGTTCAGTCACTGGCAACAAAAAATTATGGGTGGTCCAATGAATCCTAGATATGAGATTCTCACATTGTTACTGAAAATTGAATATCCATTATTGAGTAGTTAATGAAGTGAAAACTTCAATTTACGAGTTCATTTGTTAATAACAATAATGAGAGAAGAGCTTTATATCTTTGAAGTATAGGTGAAAATCAAATGCTATACCATATGCAAAAGACGCTGTAAGGTTTAAGTAAGTACACTAAGAATAAAATAAATAGCATAATATTAAATATAACACATGCGTTAAAGCTAGATTTCTTATCATTTATAGAATTTTGAAACTCTTATTTTTAAGATTAGTGATATAGATAATGATATAAAATGGATATATTATGATTAACATAATATTTGACATATAACAAAAGATAGTAAAATTGTTAGGTCTTATGTTTTATATGATTACGATAATAAATCATTTGTAATATTCAAGTTACATTTTGATAATATTGAACATAGACAATAAATTCTAAATAAAATATGTCATAGAGAAAGAAGATTTTGTTAAGATTGGACCTCAATTTCTTTTTTCTTTTTGGAATGAGAGAATTCAATAAATCTTTAAAATTATTTAAATATAATTTGACATAAAGATTGAACTTCTAATAATTGAATTTTGGACTTGATAGATATATCTTATTATTGAATTCGAGTTTTTAGTAATTAAGTTCAAAACTCAAGTTTTTGATAATTAGGATATGAATCATCATAAAACTCAAGTTTTTAGTAACAAAAACTCAAATTCATTAGATATAACTTGATATAAGGTTTAATCTTATAATTGAGCTTGAGCTCAAGTTTTTATTAATTAAAAAGAGGGCTTGAGCTTTTTAGGGTTTGTTTGGATTAGAGACTGGATTTGAGATGAAAGTTGTAAAAAGTTTGATTATTTGGATTAAAGGAAAGATAGTAAGAAAAAAAGATAAAAATTATAAAAGTTTGTGAATGATGTGATAGGTGTAATTGATAAAATAATTTTTTTTAATAGATAATTTATAATTAAAATAAATTTAAAATTAAATTTAATTAATTTATTATATGTCATTAATAAATTATTATTATTTTATTTAAAAATATATATAAAAATATCAATTATTATTTTTTATTTATAATATTAATATTATCAATAATTTTATTATCTTTTTATAATTATTTCATTTTAATTATTATTATTTTATAATTTTATTAAATTTATTTATTAATTAACATAAAATATATTTAAAAAATATTAAATTTATTTTACTTTATTAATATCTTTATATTATTTATTATAAATTTAATTATTATATATATATTTTTAAATTAATTATTTTTTTAAAATAAAATAAATATTCTTTATATTTTATTTAATTATAATATATTAAATAAATTATTATATATAATAGAAAGAGACTTTCTTCGCATATAAGTGAAGAAAGTTTAATCGTAGAAAGATTTGATTTTTCGTGCCTTTTTTTCCTCCTTTTTTTGCACTTTAACTGTATTTCTGCGCTTCACGACTTTCTGTGGTTTGAAGCAAACACGGTCTTAGTGACTGAAATATAACTAAGTATATAATTCAAGTTTTTAGTAATTGAGATATAACTTAGTATGAAACTCCAACTTCTAGTGATTGAGATATAATTTGATTTTGGCTTTGTTTGAATTAGGAAGTGTATTTGAGATGAGAGTACGTGCAAAGTTTGATTGTTTTGATTAAGAGAAAGATAGTGATAGTTGAGTGAAAAGTTTACAAAAATTTGTGAGTTATGTGATATATGTGATTGATAAAATAAAATTTTAGTAGATGAATTGTAGTTAAAATTAATTTAAAATTCAATATCATTAATTTGTTAAGTGTGATTAATGAATTATTATTTTTTAATTAATGTAATTATAAGATTATCAATTATTTTAAAATAAAAAACCAAAAAAATAAACTATTATTGTTAATAATATTATTATTTTTTATAAATTTATTTTGAGTATTATTCTAATTTAGTTTTATTATTATTATTTTATTTATTTTTATTATTATATTTATTATTTATGATTTTATTATTACTTTTAGTTTTATACTAATATCATTAATATTTTATTTCTATAATTATCTTATTTTTATTATTATTTTATAAATTTATTATTAATGTTTTATTATTTTTTAAATTTATTATTATTTTATTACATTATCCTTCTTTCCTGCAAATCTTTATATACCTGCAAAGAAAGAAGACTAATCAAATAATTTTTTATTCCTTGATATTGGTATTTTTCACGCTTTTTTATCTTTGTAATATTTCTATTAGGAGATCCAAATAAGTTAACCCAAGACTTCTTATTTATAAATTGATAAGATGTTCAAAGTTTTAATAATTATAAGAGTGTTGTTTTCTAAATTGACTTATCTTAAGTAACATCTTCTCTCTCTTATCTTATTGGAGCCATCAAAAAACATGTTAAGGACTTTATGTTAAGGACTTTCAAAAGTTATATAGTTAATCTCCATAGTTGTGTATATTTGATAAGCTAATCATCACTCTACCTTATATTTTTTTCATCCATGAGATGTGTCTATCTTCTGTTTTTTTCTATTCTATTTCTTGTGTTGTTCAATTATGTTATTGTTAAACTTTCATCCTTTACCTCTCCATCCCTTAAGATTGTCAAGAACATCAAAAAATCAAGATAACTCTAAATCAACGTGTCCACATTCTTGGACACACCCTTGTATTTCTTTCAAAAAATCAAAAAGCACATTTGTACATTTTTCAATTATACATTCGGACAAACCACCGTAAGACATCCAAATCTCGTCCATAATTTACTAAATTTAGATCAATATATTCTCTCAAGTATCCATTACAAAATCCCACCTCAAACTATTTAAAAGGATTCTAAATGATAATCAAGAATCACCGTCTATTAATCTTTATACTTTTACAAAACACTACTAGCCCTTTCCAAAAATTCCTACAATATTCACCTCTAAACTATTTCTAACGTATCCAAAAATCTTCCTATGCCAACCTAAGTTTCTTCTTCATCCATCATAGGATTAATCAAAACCTAATCAACCTCAAAGCAACTTAGAAATCATCCAAAAACACCATTCCTTGAAATTTTCCTTGTTTTGAAGATGGTCTCCCCATTTTAAGAAACTTCTACTCTCAAGTTTCTATCATATATAAAGATATACAATAAAGAGTGATATAGTTTTATAGTTTAATACTTTTAGGGGAATTTATGGGATTTTAATATTGGAATAAACAAGAAATATTAAACTATTTTTTATTTAGGATTTTTAGGTTTATATTTTTTAATTTCCTATATATATATAAGAATATTTTCAATTTATTTCTTCTTATTTCATATAATTTCACTCTCGTGTATCATTAATAATTGCTTCAAAAATAAACTTATATGACATCACGAAACAGATTTATTTTAAAGTTGAAGTAAATAATAAATAAAATTAGGATTATTTTAGACTTCATCATTTTCACACTGTTCAATACGGGAGAAAGAAATATTAATTTGGTGGCAGGTTAGAAATTATGTTTTTTTTTTTCTCAAGACATCTTCAATGAAATTCCTGATTGAATTCACAATGTCTTTTTAATGGAATGATTCTGATTTTGTGAAAAAGGTAATTAAATAAAATAATTTAACTGAAGTGCATATAGGGTATATTTTTTATAGTAACATGATAGCAAATTATCACAAGTTTATTAAATTTTATAATAATAATAATTTATAAGAAATGGATATAATAATTTCCTTCTTACTAAAAATGCATATTATACTCACAAAGCATGGAAATTAAACTGTAAATAACATGAATGGTTAAAATAATTTTTCTCACCACCGGATGCATATACTTGAGTACTAAGTATAATAGGCCCAATTATTGGCCTGGGACACCATTACATATTTGCTGCCGTTTTGCAAAAAATCATCTAGGCCTTTACTGCAACAATGGCCCAAAAAAGGGTTAGTACTAAAATCACAATGCTGATGCATATTCCTCAAGTTTGGTAAATGAGCAATGATACTTGACACCGTTAATAATAATTTACATCTACTTAATAATTAAAAATAATATTATTTTATTAAGATATAATATTTTATTACAAAAAACAGTTATAGTGTAAGTGTATTTTGTAATCAGTGGTGTCAAACAATATTTATTATTGGTTAATTTATTTATTTAGTTGGCAGCTAATGAGCATTTTGAGAACACTTATTAAAGTGAAGAAATAAAATCAGAAATTAAAAATAATTTAATGAAATATGCAGCATTATATATTAAAATTTTACTTTTTTATTTTAGTTTTTTACTTTTTCGAATCTGAACAAGTAGAAGTTACTTCCTTAAAAAACAAGTTGAAGCCTTTGTCATGGTTTGTGGCATGGATGTCCAACTGGAGATTTCATCAAAAATATACTAAGATATTGCTCTTTTAGGAATAATAGGATTTCAGTATATGGAAATTTTGTCTTTGCTTCCTTGGGATATTGTGGTTAAAAGTTAAAGGAATTAACTATTATATGTTTAATTAAGACTAGATAAGGGAACCTTTCTTTCCAACACACTTTATAGGAGAGGAATCCCTGCGTTGACTGCTTGGCTAAATATGGAACTTCTAACTGTGAACGTGAACCCATTTTTGTTTCGGAATCTTTTCATGCTCAAATTAACATTATTTTATTTCCTATTGTCACGCCAACTCTACAAATACTTCCAACTCAAGAACAATTTTACTATTTTTTTTCACATCCAAATGCTCCATTTCGGGGTTCTATTCTTGTTAGAGATAATTCAATGTCATGAAAAGAAGTAAGAAATAAAGTATAGAAACACAATATAACAATGGCATTGGTCATTTGTGAGTTCGTATAGTTAAATCAATCCCTTAAAAGTATAAATACGTGAAGGAGTGTTATAATTATAGAAATAATGAATTAATTTTAAATTATTAGGTATATCTAAATTATATATGCATTATTAGGAGTATTTTAAATTTTTTAATATAAAAAGATATTTGTGGTGTTGAAGAAATACACAGTTTTAGTTTAATATTTGTCTCTTCTATACAATTTAACGAATTAAAATCTACTTTTAATGATGGTTTCAAAATCATTTCCAATTATTTAAAGATATTCAATACTTGGTACGAAAAAATACATTGAAAATCAAATTAAATTACAAGATCATCTTATAAGATAATAAGGTTGAATGAAACTTAAATTTTTACTTTTTAAAAGCTATCAGAATTATTAATACGTTAGACCTGTAACTTGTTATCCAATCTCTCTATTCTTGTGATTCCTTGCTGTGCTCTAGGCGTTGGAATGAGGGTGTATCCCTAAAAAGAAAAATGTATTGGTTAATGCTTAAATAATAGTAATGGGTTTATTTGAGTAAGATGATGACATGACCAAAAGGCATATCTTCAAATCAATATCTTCATTAAATAACACGTGTTAAGGTTCTATTTTATTTTACAGGTTCTAATCTTTTAGTCTGCGTTGCTTTGTCGTTACAGTAGAGACTATGTTATACGCAGCTTTAGAAAAAAAAAAGTAAATTATTTTTTATGAATATATATAATATATGAATAAATTCTTACTTTTTTTAATGCTTTTTTATGTGTGACTCATGGTTAATAAAACTGAAATAGAAAGACATTTTTTGGACATTAAGGTACAAAAAATAATTGGTGTTGAGTAGTTCTCTTTTTTGACAACTCGTTGAGTAGACTAATTCACCAATTATCCAACTACCCATATGCCTGACAAACTCTTAGGTTAGGTGGACATAACAAAGCTATCTCTTAATTGCATGCTACAACATCAACTTGCTACAAAAAAAAGAGCATGCCTTCAACTTTAGTCATTCTATTGAATCTCAGAAATTTGTTCTTTTATTTAAGACTACATAACATAATCAAAAGCAAACCATCTTCCTTAATGTATTCATATTGTATTGAGCTGGAAAGAGAATAGTTTGCTCCTGAAGCAAAAATCATACATTCTTCTAAACCTAGGCACAAGTTGCAGACATAGCATGTGCATACAGATAGATAAAGATAAATTAGGAGAAATCATCATGAAGACACTTAAAAGACATAAAAATAGATTCTAATTATTTAACAGTTGAATGCCCCAGCTGTTGAATAATATTACTTCGATGACACTTAAAAGATATAAAAATAGATTGTAATTATTCACATAACATGAGAAACAAAATTGATGTTCAATCGCATAATAACAACACATATTGTACCATTGCCTTCCCCGCTGAATCAAAACTATGACATTTTCCAGCAGAAAAGGAGAGAGAAGCTATCAGAAAACACTTACAAGTTCTAGTCCAAAATGTTACACCCATAGCCAAATCCTGATGACTTGTCATAAAGAATACACTGTCATCTGGTCAACAACTTTTCATTGACCAGAGCTACTGTTACTGCCTCGAAATTCAATCTCGGATGGCAGTAACCAAGTCAAGGTCCACCAAATTCAGCGAGCAAATAAATAAGACACAGATAACAGATTAAACTTGCGAGATTTCCAATTCAATATGTGATCTTGCAGTGAATGGCTTAAGGGTGATGCACTGGCTGATTTTAATTGACCAACCCAAATGCTATTGCAAAATCTTTGTGAGATAGTATTTTCTTAATACCGGTCCATAGAGCAGAAAAAAAAAAGTACTTGACCAACATCAAATTTCATTCCGAATTCAAGTCCACAAATGATAATGGAACAAAAACAGACTTAAGCATTTGAACCAGAAATGTCTTTTTCTACGTTTAGTCCTTACAGTTTAAAGGAAACTAAACAATCCCAAGACTGCAAAGGAAATAAAGATTGTACCATAATTTGGTCTTCCAAACCAAACACAGATGTTAGTATATGAACCAAAAGGATTTGGCTAATACAATGATGGTGCAGAAAGTTACAGCGAATTTTGATTATACAAAAGCAACGTTACATGACAAAACCAAGAGGAGAGGACAACAAAACAGCATAGACCACAATGATCTACTTCAATATTCTACATTCTATACATTTTATATGATTTTTAAGTACAAGAATCCTCCCCCTTACCCTCTCCTCGTATGCATAATCTTCATTTCAAATTACCAGACTGACATTTTCCACTTTTTATATCCGTTAGTAATTCGCTTCTTCATTTAGTAGGCTTCTATTTCCATAGAAGCAAAATTAAGTTATCACATCATCTCAATTTGTATTTCATTGCAGCACCCACAAATAAATGATGCTGGTTACAAGTTACTCAGCATAGGTTGGTCTACCAAGAGAGTCAAGCCCTTCTGTTCGACTGCGAACAATTCTATGGAAAACCTCCCTTACTTGGCGCTCCAAAGGGTCTAACCCGTCTTTCAAAGCATCACAAACTAGTGAAAAATCGTGCACTATCTGTTTAACCTCCCGTTCTTTCTCCTGTGTCAACGGGAAGTGCACAGAATCAGACAATTCATTCATCAATCGAGCACATTTCTCAATCTGATGAATCTCCCTGAGCAAGCCACAAGAATTCTTGCGATCCCTCTTCTTTGACTCCTCCATGATCCTTTCGTGAAGAGAGAGTAATGCAACAGCCCAGGAGAAATTCCTGGGAATGGTAAAGTGGACATGTAATCCGCGGTCCTGGCATGGAATTGCAGCCACAAGAGCCCACATAACAAACAACAGGATCGAATTCATGATGTACAAAGTCATTGCAAGGCCACCAGAAGACACAAGATCATTTGCCTTAGGTGGATTAATGCTGTTCCCAATTGCTTGGAGCTGCCTGGCAGCAGACCAAGTCCGAGAAACACTCCATGAAAGCGATCGAAAATGCCCTAAAGACCGATGATGATGATGGGAATTACTGCTACTATGATTGTGACCATGACTATGGCTATGATGATGGTCTTTACCACCAGTGCTGCGCCCAAAGGACCGGTTTCTATGCGCAATTGAGGCATTGGAGTCCTTATCATCAAGCATCCCAATTGCCAAATCATCGAGGGCCTTCTTAGCTCTTCGAAATTGGCCCTCGCCAATGCTCCTCTGGTGCCCCATTGCAAGGAGAACAATCTCCAACAGCTTCTGCCATTGGCGAATCTGCTCAATCCCATCACGAATAGCGTTACAAACATCCAAAGCCTTCACACTGCGCTCAAAGTAATCAGACACCATGCGATCCAAGGGGGGTCTCAACACCTGTGTCTTCTGGGAGCGGACAATGGCTCTGAATTCCTCTTGGCAACACAGGAAGCAATCAAGGAGCTTCCCAACCCACGGGAGTGAAAGCAAATCATGATGGGGAACCGAAGAGAGTTCCAAGAACCGGTCAGTGACGTGTTGCTGAAAAGATTCCATCTCAGCCTCCAAGTTTGACCCTTCCATGGAAATGGAGTGAACCTGTTCGCGACGAAGACTGAAAAGTGAACGGCCAAAATGGGTTAAAGATGCAGGAGACGACCCTTGGTAGTCCGTCGCGGGCATTCTCGTACACAACGAAACTTACACAAACTCACTCAAACCTCCTCCAGCATGTGCCTCGTGAACCCAGAAACAAAAAATCCAAACAAAAGGAAAGGTTCTCTCGAATTTTAAAACTTTTTCACCTCACTTTCAAAACCAGAAATCATTCAAATTTCACACAAACAATTCTCAAAGAAACTGATACCCCCAGAAAAGAATAATAATAGCAATCTCAGGTTTAAAACTTCTACAGCTGCAATTTGAACCCAGGAATTGAAAGCCCACAATTTTCCAAGAAATTCGAAATTGAACCTCCTGAAACTAAAAAATTTCCCTCCAAATTGAAATTATAGTCACACCAATTGGAAAACCTATAAGTGATTGCCAAATTTAGGTTTGAATTTGAACCCAGTGAATCAAGAGGGAGTTGAGAATCTAAAACAGAAGTCAGAAGATTTCAAAGGGCGATAGAGAGAGAAGCAGACAAGGAAGTGAGAGAAGAAGAGAGAAATGTGGGGAGAAGTGAGGCATGGAACCCTAGTAGGAAGGAGAGAGCTTATATTGGGGACAATTGGACCGCGTAATAGGGTGGTTGGAAAATAAAAACAGCGAAATACGCCGAAACAAAGAACGAACCCACGAAAAAAAGGAAAATCTATTTTCCCAAATTAGAAGTAATTAAGAGGTTTAGGTTTAAATCCATGGTTAATTAGTGAAAATTTTAAGGTTGAGAGAGAAGTTTGAACGCGCACCCCACACGTATCGGACACGGTGGCAAGAACCAAGATTCCTAGTTAGCGGCGTAGATCCCAAGGAAAACGTACGGATTACATATTCGCCGTTGATTTTTCAAACAGTGACATTTCAGTTATCACCTCTGTACGACAACACCTGAAGAAGGGAAAGGAGGGGTTAACGTACCCGCTTTTTCATTTTTCCAATAAATAAAAAGAAAATAAAGCTAACTCTTTCCTAAAACAGTACTGTATTGTGGTATTAAATAAAAAATATTTAATGTATTTAAAATCTACTTTAAACGGATTAAATATTTAGTATATGTAGAAAAATAACAAGATTTTTTTTTATTAAATGATTTGAGGGTTAGAGTTTGGAACAACCATACATGCGGCAGCACGTAAAAGGAATGATGGGATTTGGTGTCACGTTGGGTCCCGTAAGACACGTGGAAAATTGTGACTCAAAAGGACAATAATGTAGCCATGGCATGGTGGCCATGGTATCATTGGGGTCTGTGACAATCAAAGACTTCTGCTGTGTGCTCTGTTTTACTCTAAAAATAACCTTGGATAAATTATCTATCCAATACAATAAATGTATTTGTCAATTATCTAAAAATAAAATCATAATAAAAATAATAAGTATTATTGAAATGTTTAAAGAAACATATAAAATATATTTTTTTTCTAAAATTAAAACAGACAGAAAGAAAGGAGAAAGAGTACTTTCACTTTTGTTTTATTCACTGCATAAAAAATGTATATTTTAGGTAAAAATTTGAAAGAACTGATAAAAAGAGGGGTAGGGGTACATTAGAAATACGAAGGACTGAAACTAAGGAACAGACAACTTATTAGTAGAAAATAGGGGGGATTTAACACTAATATCACACTGTAAAATTTTACAATACTCGGGAGTGTGTACTTTATGTAACTGCTTAAATAGTAGTACTCATTCACTAGTGTATGTAGCTGTATATATAGAATATTTACGATATCTTTTAATGTAAAGTTTTTTAAATGAATATTTATATATCAAACTATACATCTAACTATTATTAGGAGCTTCACTTCTACCGCTCATAATATAATTTACCCCTTATAATTTAATTTATTTAAGTATAATGTAGGATTACAGTAGCTCATAAAATACATGAAATATGATCTGACTTAAAGTTTATCATTTGATAATATAATATAACACACGCAATATATGCATCTTTTACACTTATGTAAAATAAATTCAAAGAGTGTAATTTAGTTTTTTTTTTTTTCTTAAAGACTTTCTGGCTTTAGTGTCTATTGATTGAACATTCTTAAAACACTTAAGTAATATATTCATTTGGTCACCTCTAATGATTTTCATAACATAAAAATATATCAAATTCATTAATTTTTAAGCTCATGCATGATAGTGTGGTTACATAATCTCTAAGATTTTAGAATTCATACACCAATATCATACTTCTCACTTTAACAACTAAATTATTCGAGCGGTATCTTTTTTAAGAAAAAAAGATGCCTATATATAAGCTTTTACAAAACTTTTTGTAAACATCTTAAAAATAATCATCATTCACATAAATACTTCATGTTACTCTCATCATCATAGGTAAGAAAAAAATAACAATTTTTTTTATATATATAAAATCAGAAATCTCTTATCATAAATTCTAAATGTATACTTTTTTTAATCTCATAAATTCTTATGATATATGTATATTGCATTTCAAACTATAAAAATATTAATTATAAAAACTTTTTAAAATATTATATCTAGAAATTTACCAAACTTTTTTATACCAAAATAAATAGTTTTATCGTCTATAATTCTTAGATCTAGTCCGAAAAAATTATATTTCATGAAAATAAATGCAATCTCTAAATGAAGTCTCAATTGTTACCAATAATTTTTGTTTTAAATAAGTTCTATTGTGTCAATGGACCTAAAATTTCATCGGTTAATTAAATGTTTTCTGAATATAGATAAAGTCATCTTTTAGGATCGATGTTAATAATTATCTTGGAGGTTAATAAATATCTTGAAAGTGTTGGTTAAGAAAACAAATTAAAGTAAAAAATTATTATATAAAGTTAAAAGTTAATAACACTTATTTCTCAGCAACAAAATGATTTAATTAAAATCAATACTAATCAACTAACATTTTATGACACCAGCGGGATGACACATCTTTTATGTTATCTTTAGAATCGAATTATTACTTAATATAAAAGAAAAGGTTGTCTACTCGTAAAATATAAAGTTGAATATTTAATTTAAAGAGACATGTTTTCATTTTCTTCCCTTATTTACTATCGTATTTTTTATATTTTATCTTTTCATTTGTTTACATGATTAATGAGAATGAGTTTAAATTTTAAGATTTACATTAAAAAAAGAAAAAAAATATTATCTTAATGATTTATAATAATTACTTTTTAAAATTTAAATTAGATAAACTATTATTATTATTATTACTATTATTATTATTATTATTATTATTATTATCAACAAGTTACTATGTTTAAATTCAAATTTTTTTTTCATAAAAAATTACTTGAAGTTTTAGCATATTTTATTGTTTTTAAAAAAATCAATATTGTAATCATACTATTATCTTGAAGTTTGAATCAAATCTAACATTATTTATATTAATTTACTCATTAAAAGAAAATGGTGAATTGCTTTTAATCCATATCAGATAATCTTTACAGAAAAGTCATTTTTTTTTCATTTCGGATATTAAAATGTCAGTTAAATACTATTTTTAAGTTTTTGTCTTCAACAATTTCTCTGAAAAGAAAACTTTCCTGCACATTTAATACAACTGTATAACAAGAATTGAAATTCAAAAATCTAGAACCATTTATAATTTAATTCATGTGCTTGATGATAAAAAATAGTAATAATATTTGTGTTTTCACATGGTATATTTTATAGAATAAAAAAAATGGAAAGAAAAGTAGGAAAGTGTAAAACAAGGTGAGAGAAGACGTGGCTGAAACAACCGAGTCTACGATGGCGCGTGAGGGACTGGGTCCGTTCAATCATACTTCATTTTATTCGCTGCTTTCTAGAAAAAAAAATTATATGAAATGACTAATAGACTATGCCATAAACTATAGTTTATAAATAATAATAATAATCCTTAGAAAGGTTCAAAAGTGCAATGTATCTCTCGACATTCTAATTGGTGAAGCAACCAATGGGTATTATTATTTGTATTGGTAGCTATGATGTGACACTCAACTCTCATTCATCAATCACTTTTTCTTTTCTTTTATATCTACATATCAATATCTCTTTATTTTACTTTTTTCTTACAGATAATGGAATTTAAGTCATGACTCAGCCAACCACAAGTTACATCAACTTTAGTCTTCCATTATCTTTTCATAACTACCAATTTCTTAACTTCAGGTTATATTTGTTACAAATTCCTAAATATATAAAAAAATTCCCTTTAAAAAATATTATCAAGGATTACTTCTTTATTATAACATCGTCTTCATAACTATACATTATCATATAAAAAATTTAAGGTATAAAGTGATGATAGTTAGTGCAGTATTCAGGTTTCATAGTAGGAAATTTGTATACGTATTTTAATTTCTTTACATGTATTACTTTATTTAATATATTTGATTTCTTTACATATATTATTTTTTTAATAAATATTATATTTGTATTACATTGTTAATTTTAGATTATATTAATTTATTTTCACACCTCTTTCTTTCTAACTACATTTTTCATATATAATAATTTATATTATAAAAATTCAACAATTCAATTAAAACATATAATTCAGTAATTTTTTAATAAATATAAAAATAACAAACATGTAGATTTATATAAATAAATTCCTATTTCAATTTTTAAGTAATTTTTTAAAAATATCTTCGATAAAAATTGAGTTATATTTTTTTAAGAGATCTTCGATTTAATGAAAATATATTCACTCACTTGAGAAAAAGCCACTTCAAAATGAACTTCTTCTCTTGATTATAATTTTGCTTCAGTAACTAAAGTATCACTTTGATAAAAGTCTTTAAAATATGCATATCTCCGATGTTGCATAAAACTTATACCAAATTGATACAACCAAAACTAATAATTTTTAACTCTTAGAGAAAAAAAGTTGAATAGTTTTTCAATTTAATAAAATCAGTTAAAGTTTACAACATTTAATATTCAATATGTCAAATACAACATGCTTACAACTAACTTAACTAAAAATGTATCTAAATTATAAAATTTGTCATTCTGATATTCCTTTTAAAACTTTTAACTATTTATAAACACTTTTTGCAATACTTCAACAACTTTGATAAAAAACATTTCTTCACTTCACACTATCAAAACACCATTTAACATTCTCAAACAACTTTCAGAATACCAAATTATAATTAAAATTTCATAGCTAACATATTCATATATTTTTCTTCCTCCATGTCTTTTATACGATCTGTATCTAAAATCAACGGGAAATACCAACAAACAATAGGTGTGGAATATTATTCATATATGTTTCTTTAAATAAAACCAGTTTCTATAGCAACAACTAAGGAATAACAAAAAGTATTATAGCAATCAGTATTTGATCCTTCTTCTGAATCTCTGATATCACCTGGAAATGAAAATCACAATAAACAATGATGCTGGAAGAAATCAGAATAGTATATAAGAGAATGAAGAACACAATAACAGAAGAGATGAGTATTCATATTCCACACACTGTCTCTTCTCCTGCCCTTCAGCATGTATAATTTTCTAGCCACTTGAGCCGTTGGCCCATTCTAGTGCCCCTCTTTACTTTTTTCATAGTCTGTGAATTTTTATTTTTGGACCCATTATATTATTATTTGTATCAGTTTTCTACTTTAATATTATCAAATTTTAACTCATTTCCTGAAAAAATTAGATACTTAAAATTAGACTAAAACAAAGTTTTGATCTTTTTAACACCATAAGTTTAAATCTACTTAAAAAATAAAAATTTATCATCAAACCAAGGATATTACAATGATATTAGACTATAGACATTTTATTCCACTTATCAAACCACTCAAAAACTCACAGAAGAAGGAAATTAATATAATTTTAGATAAATTGTGAAAGTAGATAAAATATATTTAAATAATTAAATTTTTTATATATAATCTATTAAATGAACATGTATTGACATATATTAATATATATACAAACAACCTAACATATAATTATCTTAATAAAGGAGATAAAGGTTGATTTACTCCCTATTATAGTCTAATCGATAGATTTATTATTCTTTCTTATTAGCATTATTAAAATATACTAAAATCTTATAAAAATAACAAGTCACTCAAAAACTTATAAAGAAAGTAAATTAATATATTTTTAGGTAGAAATTGAAAGTAGATAAAAAATGTTTTCAAATATATTGTGTAGTTTTATAAAATGATATTTAAATAATTAAATTTTTTTCTAACTTTTTAACTTGATTAATAAAATAGTTAGACTTTATTTTATCTAAATCACTTTTATTTTTAGACAAATTTAACTCATATTTTACAATTAAATAAAACTAATTGTAGATGTTACAAAGAAAATAACATTGGATTACTTTAGTAAATTTATAATTTTAATTTTGTTAAAATCTCTACTCTAAGGTAATATATTTTATCCTAGAACTTTTGTAAAGTTTTATAAAGATAAATTACCTTCTAAAAATTCTAAATGCAAGGATTATACTACTTATATAATACTTGTAAATCATTAAATTTTAATATTCCTCTTAATTATACTAATTGTTTTATTTCATTTTTTTTTATTTTCTTGTTTCTTTATGTTTACTTTTTCTTTCTAAAAAAGTATAAATTTGTTTTTTTCCACTTCTAAATAAATTTATGTTTTAAGAGTAGGACACAATTTTAGGTGAAATGTATACATAAAGAATGACTGGTCAATGATTTAGACATAGTAGACTTTACAATGTAATTAATTTAGTCCAACCGTACAAAGCATCTAGCTCCTCACGTAAATACATATTTTAAAGTTGACAGAGTGCATGCACTAAATAACTCCCCTAAAACTTCATGTGATTTGGAATACCAATTTAATTAATGTTCTAGAAAGAATGAGACTTACAATCTTTTTTTTTTCTTTTAATTTTTTGCTATATTTTATTTTTTCTACTTTTTTTCTCAACCAAATATCTCTAATTCTTTATTTATTTCTTATCTACTTTTAATTCACCCCCTCATTTATTTATTCTCAATCAAATGGAATCCTAGTAAAAAACCAAATTTTAGTAAATATGGTTTCATCCCACTATAATTCCTCAAAAAATATTTAATAAATTTAAATTTCCAAAACACTCTTATCACCATTTCCAGTTCTCATTACTAATTATATAATCAATATAACGCTAAAAGTAAAAAAAGATTAATTAATATAATTAAGATAAAATAATATTTCAAATTAAGAGAATTATATTTTTTTTGAGATATAATTTAATTATGTAATATATATTATTTAATTAAATAAGGTAATTATATATAGTCATTAAATTATTTACTTTTAATACTGTAATTTTATAAAAAATAATCATATTTTTAAAACTTATAATTTATTTTCTATATATTAATTTTGATATACCATAAAAAAATTTAATCGTAAAATATTTTTAATATATCATAAACAAATATTTTATATCAAAAAATAAAAATAATAAAATATATTTTAATTTTTAGAATTCATAATTACAACACATTAAAATTATATGTAATATAAAGAAATAATAATAATATTTTTATCTTTGCATAATTTAAAATTAATATAAAATAATTGACTTCAACATATAAATGTTGTTATTTATTATTTAATCCATATAAATATCGTTCTTTCTTGTTTAATCATTTTTATTTTTCATATTCGGATTGGTACTTATTTTTCTCTGAGGTGTCTCCAATCGCTGGTATAGTGTAGTCTAGATCATCCTAGTATTATGGAGGAGTGTTGGTGGGAGAGAGCGGGTAGGATAGTTAGAAGTTTGGTTGTTTTGCAGGTACACACAGGTTGGAGGTGACGGTCTACACTACAAGCGTAAGTACATTTGGAATCCGAGACATAAGGGGTGCAACTTTGTTGCTTTGCCTTGTTAATTTGTGCTGATATCTATCAGTCTATCTCCCTTTACAGAGTATTTTGAGTTCTAAATGTATGAGGGTGCAGCATTCGCACTTGCACCCCCTTAGTGGAACTAATTTAGTTATTTGTCTATTATTGCTTTTTGTCGGATTTACACTTTTATTTAGATTTGTGGTATAGTTTGATTTGTGCTTTTTATCCGGTTTGGATAAGGTTGTATATAGGTTGGAATACTCATGAAGTACTCCTTTTTTATTCATTTGTTCTTTTTCTGTTAAAAAAATCATCTATATTTTTCTTTTTAATTTTAAATGTTTTTGAGATTTTGTGTGGTATCATTTAGTCGTTCTTATTAATTATAACAATCTAATACTGAAATTATAAAATATTAATTAAAATAATTAGATTTTTCTTAAAGTGCATTATGTAGTTAAGTAATATATTTGATATTGTACAAATAAGATAATCACTTATATTATTTTAAAAATTAATATATTTCGAACAATAATTTTTATATTATTTTTTTAAAAAAATATTTCTTAACTTATAAAATAATTTTAATAAAATTTATTATATATATATATATATATATATTTTGTTTATATATATATATATATATATATATATATATATATATATATATTTTTTTTATATATATATATATATATATATATATATATATATATATATAATTTTCTAAGCAAAGAATGATGAGTCACAAAATATGAGTATATTATGAATAAAATTAATTTATACTAAATTTATATTGTATAAAGATGAAAAACTATTATTATTTCTATAGACCATATAATTTTAGTATATTTTAATTGATAAATCTAAAATATATTATAATATTTTTATCTTTAGATATACATTTTTTTATAAAAAAATATTTTACAATAATTCAAAATTATAATATAAAAATTAATATATAGAAAATAAATTATAAGAGTTTAGTCAAATTATATTTTTTATTAAAAAAAGAATATTCAGAATATATATATATGTCAAAATTAAATTATTAAATAAATAAATAAAATATATATATATATATATATAATTATTTGATTTATACTAAATAAGGAGAGTATTAATTAATTAAATTATATGTTTAGAAGAATCTAATTATCTTAATTTATTTATTTTTTTACTTCAATTATACTTTTGTTTTCGTTTTTACAATCAAACTAATAATGATTTTAGGTAATTACTAAAAATATAATTAAAAAGTATTAGATATTTAAAGAAAAAAATATTTTGGTAGGATTGAATAGAAAATAAATCATATTTATAATAACTAAAACGCATTTAAAAAATTTTAGTTCGTAATAGTTAAGTTTTGAATCTTTTCTAAAAGAAATACTTAAATATAATCGCTGAACAGTGCCTGTAGATAATATTATTTTGAAAAATTAAGAATTCATGCCCATGTATAATCAAGTGGCAATCTTAAAATAGTAACAAAAACTAAAACATTGGAAATAGCAATGATTAAGCCAATTGTCACAAATTTTGTTGATTTCTCCACAAACATATTTTGGGGATGAGATAATTTAATGTAACTTTAAGTTGCTTTCAGTGAGGTCAGTAGAAGTGAAGTCTTTCCAGAATGGACGATATCGATAAAGACAAACTAAGGTCTAACTAATAATTTTGGCACTGTGTGAGTAGCTTTAAGCTGAAGAAAATAAAACTTGTTTACCCAATTAAATAGCTACAGTTAACTTAATTATGAACTCTTTGAATTGATTCATTGATTTGATATTTATTTATTTAATTATTTTCACAATTATATTATTAATTATTAGCACCCACTTCCTTGCCATGCTTGCTTGATTCAAATTTTATGGTCAAGTGATATATAATAAATATTAAACTTTAATTAGAATATATTGCAGTGAAAAGTTGTATTAAAATTAAATTGCATACAATTTTTCATATATTAAAAATTATTCAATTTTATAATAATTGTTTTCAAAATCATATTTATACTGTTTTTGAACAAATTAATTGTATAAAAATATATTGACAATCTACTAATACAAAAATTGAACATATGCATATGACACCTTATAGTACATGTTTTATGCTCTACAATATTAAGCAAGATGCATCTCATGCTAAAATATATTTTGGTCAAACTCTCTTCTTATATATTGAAAGAGAGAATTGATTTACAAGTTATCAATGTTGGAATTTAAGAAATTAAGTCTCATACAGTATAAAAAAAGAAAAATTAAATTAGCACCTATAAATTTATTATCTTAAAAGTTTTTCTTATACTTATAACACCATCATGTTATTTTATGTAATGAATATCTTTTGTAGTGTTTCTCCCTACAAATTGTTTTTCATGGGAAAAGGAAACTAGAAAACAACTTTGATTGTAAGAGGAAGTAGGGTTCATATTCAATTAAAATTTTGAGTTAGGGACATTCAACTAACTCTTCTGACTATTACATCTACCAAAAAACTCTTAGTTGGTGCTGAATGACACCTTATTTTTATATTTATTTATGAGAAAGAAAAAACAAAGACGCATAAAAAAAAAAGATTAAAGAATAGAATGAAACCCACAAGTGTAAGACGAGGAATAAATTAGAGCATTGAATTGAAAAAGGAAGTGCTTCCATCTTTGTTTTACTTTCATGGTCCAATAAGAAAACCCTATTAATCAATTTATTAAACAATCTCACGTGTGGGTTGCTCTCCATCATAAATTAACCTGATCTTAAACTACATGTGCCTTTATTGTTTAAGCTATGGGAGAAATCACACTTATGTGCCATGTGATTTCCAAATATTAATAGTAAAAATGGATAGGTCCACATTTATAATCTCAATGTTTTGTTATACAAAACCATGGTTCACTTGGGTAATGCTGGCAAGTTCATCACATTTTGTAAGACTCCAAGGTAAATTCGAATGTCCCAAAGTTTGTCTCGCACATGCACACGTATTAGAAAAATCAAAGGGTTGCCTCTCCAAGTATTGACTTGAGTATTTGTGAACTTTGCATGCCCTTGTTTTTCATTTTTTATGCACGCAGAGGAAGAAAATCACCAATAATTCTCGTGGATTGAAATCCTGAGTTGTTTTACATATGTGGATGATTTTAAAATACTTTATACATAACAAAAAATGTTAAGATTCCTTATCAAATATTACAAGAAAAATTAAGAATCTCTACCATCAGATTAGGTAGGAAACACTTGAAAGTGGTAGGTAAAAGTTATCTGGAATTACTTATGTAAAAAAGAAAAATATATAGGTAAAATTCCAGTAAATAACATTTTTATATAAATTTTTAAATTTGTAGGTAGATTCATATTATTAAGAAGGAGATTTTAAGCCTAATTCAATCTTTATCTTTAATTAATGTAAGATTTTCAAGAGATCTCCTCACGTCAAGACTGCTTAACTCTACGTAGAACTATATATTTAAAAATAGTTCGATAATAGTCCAACAACAGATGACCCGATAGGTCTAACAACCTTGCTAGGATATGTTCTATTACCATATTAAGAAGTAGACTTTAAGCCTAATTCAACCTTATAAATTTGACTTATAAGGTGAGGTTTGCACCCACTTATATACTATTGAAAGACCGCATCTCTAATCGATGTGAAATCTCCAACATATTTGATATAATATGTAAATAACATAGGTATATACTTACAATATAAATAAAATATTTATGTAATACATATAAATAATATTAATATGTAATATTCTTATATAAGAAAACAAAATTTGTCTTACAATTAAAAAAATAGATATAATGATATATAACAATATATCATTTGGGTTTGAACGATTTAAGGTTTCATACCTTTTCAATTTGAGTTTTTAGAGTTTTGTCAGGAATAATATAGATTTCAGCTACAACAAAATATTCTTTAATGAGAAGTTGAGATAATGTATTTGAAACAATAGAACATGAAAATGAAAATGGAAGATAAGGTGACAATTGAAAGATGCATGTTACTGAAAATGGAAGATGAGGTGACAATTGAAATATGCATGTTCCGTTCAGTAGTACTTTTAACCATTTAATAAATTTTATATAATCAAATTCCTTTTTCACCATATAATCAAATAAATTTACATAGACTAAAAAGAGACTAAAAAGCGACATAATATTGTTTATGTTCTTTCAATAAAAGAGTTTTAAAAAGATAAAAATCTAATGATTCTAGACAATATTCACACTGTAATAAGGTCACTTGGGAGTGCACTTACAAATCACAAATAAAATAATTTATGCAGATAATTTTTAAATTTGTCTAAACTTTCACTTAAAATTTTTGACTTGAAAAATATGAGTATAGATTATATTCGATTCTTTATATTAGTTATGAAAACGAAAATAAGTATTTCACATTTATTATTATTTTAAATTTTACAGCTAACTTAAAAAAATTATTTTCGTTATTCTATTTAATACTTTGTTTCATTTCATTTTAAATTACTATAAAATTTCTCACTTGTCAAAAATTTTAAGTGAAAGTTTAGACAAATTTCATATTTATTATTATTTTAAATTATTATAATATCTTTTTAATTTACAGCTAACTTAAAAAAATTATTTTCATTATTCTATTTAATACTTTGTTTCATTTCAATTTAAATTACTATAAAATTTCTCACTTTTTTTTATCTCAATTAATTCACTTATTCGATATTTACATCAAACCCTCAAGATACTTTTGTTCTTGTTACAAGTTCAACTATACATTTTTTTTCTTTGTGCGATTTTATTTAAATAAAATTAATGTTAAGTAATAATGAAAAAGAATAATTAAGTATATAATTAGAGTTTCACGATAGGTATAATATCTATTTAAGGATTTTACTAAACTTTACATATATCAAAAGAGTTGAACAATTAAAAAAAATAATGAAAATATATATGATTAAACATTTTAAATTGATAGTCAAACATTCTCACGTAATAATAAATAAAATATTAAAAAGAAGTATAAATTATTAAATATATATTTTAAAAAATTTAATTCTATAAAATTGAGGTTTACATTCTCTTAAAATTTATATCATTATAATTTCATTCTTAAAATTTCAAGAACTAGCATAGAGTAATCTACCATCGCCCTACTAGCATCAAACAAATAAAAAAAAAGATAATTCTAAGAAATAGTATCATAAATTCCAATTTTTTTCTTATGTTTTCAGATAATTAAATCGTGATTATTACTAATTTTGATTAAAGATATTAATCAAATGTTATATAATCTTATATTCACTCTGCATTAAGAATTCCTGCAATGGATGACTCTTGATAAACATTAGTTTTTACCACTCTCATTTTGCATAGTTTTTCTCTGTTTATAATCTCTTATAAAATAAAAATATCATGACGTTCAGAATCATAATAGTCCGTCATTTTATTACTTTATTCTAAGCATTCATCAAATTAAACATGGTATAGGAAAACAGGAGGGCATAAGCGCGAGTGTCTCGCCGGCTCTTACATTTGGCAAAATATACTACCACCTATTTCTGGCTTTCTTTGCAGATAGATATCCACGTTAATTAAATATATATATATATATATATATATATATATATATATATATATATATATATATATATATATATATATAATATATAAATATATATATATATATATATATATATATATATATATATATATATATATATATATATATATATATAAATGCAAGCAGTCAATCATATTTAGAGCTTGAGTTCAATCATATTATATATATATAATATGATTGAACTCAAATTCTATCTATCAGCTTGCATTTATAATATAATTGAACTCTAGCTCTAAATATGATTGACAGCTTGCATTTTCTTTCGCCACAAAAGTATATGGTGCCCCCAGGATAAATGTAAGCAAATTCCTGCTTATTTATATCAATAAGCCAGCCGTTGGCTTATTGCTTTTGAAATATAAAAGTCTCACTTTTACGACGGTTTCTCTTGTTGGTTTCATATCTACAACTACTAATAGTTTTCCAACAACACAGCATCATTCAAATTTATCACCCCCTATGGGAGCAACCCTCCTTGACCTTTGACTTTGAAGGATTCCAGAAATTGAAGAACACAACAGCTGCCCAAAATCCATAAATAAATGACCAATTTCAATTTAATTAGGCAAAAATACACGTCCTAACAAGGAGACACCAGACATGTATTCTATTCTCCCTAATCACTCCCGAGTACATTAACGTTGCACGAAACATAGAAACATCAAGAAATTTATAGTTACCTCAACAACATCGATTTCGTCCCAATCGTGGTACCGACTACATCAAAATTGGAGACAGAAATCTTTATAAAAGTTGGAATCCTGTTCATTTAGACGGCAATAACGAGTTCTAATGGTTAACCGTGACGAGAATCCAAACAAATTTACTTACTGAAAATTTTCTCTTAAAACTGTTTTCTAATTGTCAATAATACACAGTACCATCTCGTTTTTCTGTTTTCTTTAGAAATAAACGTAGAACGCCCAAAGTAAACGTCTCCATAGCATCTCAGATTTGACAGTATATATACAAAGAAGAATCTCCAGGCACAACTCATAATAAGTAATATACTTGTAGCTGAAGATTATTAAGTAACCATCCTTCCCTCTCTATATTATTTTAACAAGGAAACTGTCGGGTTAAAAGCACTGTAATATTTTATATCATCTTCATCAATCATTATACAAGATCATGAAAGGGCATCAAACATAAGAATGACAAAAGACGGACGGCACAAGAATCACCATAGCTGCAAACCAAACTTGACGAGTGAACATAAATTAGAAAAGTTAGTTCACAATGTCCAATTATACAAAATACACAATACAGCAGTGAGGCTCTTCAGAAAAAAAAAAAAAATAACACATTACTGACAAGACATCACGACGCACATGAACAATCAAGTAAGCCAAAAGTTCAGGGAAAAAAAGATATAAAGAACACGGGAACTCGTAACAATTATAAGTCACCTAAACCCCATGGGCAATATTTGATCAATGCCACCCGCATTACACAAAAAATGCATAACAGATAAAAGTAATGTACAGAATGTATTCTGTGCTCTCAGATAACTTCAATTGGTACTATTTCAACATCCATAAAAGCCTTTCGACAATCCATCTTAGCACTTAAAACCCATAACCTCCGTCAACTCTACTCGCGGCCCGCAATAATAATAATAATAATAATAATAATAATAATATAAAAACAGCAGCAACAACAGCAGCGGCAACAAAGAGAATGAAGAGAAAGAAGAGAAGCAGCAGCAGAGTTGGTGATGGCAGTGGGAAGAAAGGCAGAAAAAGATGGAAAGGCTTCCAACAATATTCAAAGTACCATATCTCACAATGGGCATTCGTCATTGGGCGAACAGAATAGATGTGACACTCAATTATATAACAAAAAATATTTAAGTGCCAAGGCAAAATCATAACTAAAATGATACTATCAACTTAATCAGTTGCATAAGAAATAAAAGGCTTCAATACATCTAACATAACTTAAGGGAGTTTCAAGCTTTAATATACAAGAACACCGTAGTGCAGACAAGACCCACAACCTCCTAGCAATACACAAATGAGCAATCACGGATTACCTTACACCAGTGAACACACTATTATATAAATCTCACACAAGTGATAATGGATTACATTTACAGTCAAAGCTTAATATAGAAAAAGAGAAAACAGTTTTTTTTGTGGGAGACTTCATAAACATAGCATTGGTTTAGAACATAAACTAATAAATGCTACAAAGCTAATCAAGAAAAAAAGAAAAGAAAAAGACTTGGGATTATTCTTATGACCATGAAAACGAACAAAGATTTCATGACTACTGAATTAAGTTTTGTTATATTTGATTATGTTCAACTGGGGTTGCTTAATAAAATGTCCAAGCACATTTATAGTGTGGGCCATAAGTTTTAAAACAATATTCGAATAAAATCACTCATGAATATGAAACACAGTTAAAAATTCAAATTATCACACATTCAGTCAACAAAACGAAGTTTGACCGGTGACATCTGTAAAACACAACATTGATAATCTATATACTAAATACTGAAATATGTAATGTTGCAAGAGATTTTAGCTGTTTAGTATTTAAATGCACATGCAAAATATTTTAATGTTGGTTCCAAACTTCAACTGGAATTCCTTCCAAGTGAAAATATGTGAAGTTAGCAACAAACAGTGACAGGCCAGTTTTGCAATAAAATGAAGTGCGACAAACAAGGGAAATGCGTACTCAGAACATCTGACTAGAGTGTTAAAGGTAAGCAAGTGTAGTAGAGGTAAAGGGCAAACCAAGAGAACGACAAGGAAATGCTGTCGGAGCAAGTCTTTGATATGAAAGAAGGAAATGACCGTAAAAAATCATAAATTTTGTATGGATGAGAATAGAGTCATTTCCATGTCTTCTTAAGGGAAGAATTTTTTAATTTTGCTGACAGCCATTTAAAAGATATCAAGCTTTTTGTCAAAACCATGGCCATCAAAAAATAAATTATGAAGTGCTTTTTTTATCTTGCCAAAAAACACTTCGTAGAAAAATAAAACATAAATAGACACTTCAGACTTCGGAACTGTTCAGTCAATGACACCGGGAAAATAGATTTTTTACAATATCATGCTTGACATAAGTGGAGAGTAGCAGTCCATAGCCCGCAGACCTCATAGCTAAGTAAAATCATCTATGACTTCTAAACAGGCTTCATTCACATCCGACATGCACCAACTACAAACACACAAATAGATGGAGAAATAGATGGACAGATAGAAAGATAGATAAATATATAGATAGATATTGAGAGAGAGAACAAAAAGCACACAACCGGTTATGAACAAAACAGAGCAGTCGTTCAATGTCCATAAGTGGGCAGGACAGAGAATTACACCATTATAATGAATGCATGCAGGAAGACGAAACAATTTGACATGGGACAAGTGTTTAAAACAATGATTTTGTAACAGCAATATCATTTCGGATCAACAAATGATAATGACGAGTAATCTAAACAAATAGAAGGAAGCAAAAATATGATAACAGAGCATTGTTGAAAAAACAATCTATTGGACAAAAATTAAATGCAAAAGATTAATATTTCTGCAATCCCGACCGTGTTTACAGAGGCAGTTGTGAGCAAAACTGATTGGAAATTGGAACAATGTGACATTTTGGCATATTATATCTCCTTAGCTCTTTCCCCTGATTATTTGAAAAACATAATAAAATAATCAGGTAACTTAGAACAATACACTGTTTATAGATTTTAGGTTTAATACTACTTTCGATCCGAATATAAATCGCCAAAAATCAATTTCATCCCACAGTTCTTACTTTGTTCAATGTAGTTCGAATTTTATTTAAAATGACTCAAAGTCGACATTTTTGTTAACACCACAGTGTGACTAACACGAAACGTGGCACACATGTGGAATTTTAAGCTGACGTGAAAATATATGGCATTTGTAAGCATTTGCTAAGGTGGAAAAAAAGGTTTTTTCCTTAGCATTGAAGAAGAACGAATTTGGGATTTAGGAAAAGAAGATGACCTAGGCAAGATACGATGCAGTGAATGTATAGGTTCAATATCCTCATAGATTATCCAAGTCCATTGCATTCTGCTAACAAACCAACACAACTCAAAATAGAACACACTTAACATGGGAAACAGAAAGAGAAGCAACAAAAACAGCAGACTACAATGAATTAAAAAGTCACCTATTCTTTAGCTCAAATAAAGTCAAACCATACAACGGGATAAATTATACAAATCTCACAAATGCACACATGCAAAACCTCCAGCCTCAAAGATTTCACCTGTTAGGATTCTTGGCCTCTACGATTGGAAAAAGATGACCTAGACAACTAACTAAATGCAAGAGACAAATCTCAACCCACCACCACTTCTGCCACTGTACAAGTGTTTCAAATGAAATTCCATATGTCCAACTCTGCCCACCATGTCATCACCAACTTAAATACATCAACGCCAATCTAACAAAAGGGATCACATTGTAAACAAAATTGCTACCACGTTGAACAAAACAAAGAGCGACGAAATTGACTTTTGGTCACTTATATTTGGACGAAAAGTGGTATTAAACCTAGATTTTAACAAAAGAATGTTAGCATATTATTATATCTAAGAATAAATGTGAAATCCCCGCAAAAATAAGAAAATATATTGTTACAAGACAGGAAAAGCGTAAGTCTCACATATCAGCTAAGAATTTTCATTCTATTTCACAACATCATGAATCATCTACAAACACACAGAAGGAAAATCACATATCCAGTTATGAATAGAATAAATCAAATGCTCACTAGTCAATTCTGTATCACTGGGCAGGGTGAAGAGTTACTTCATTATAAAAAATTACATAAACACAACCTTGGCACTTTTCCCCTGATTATTTCAAATGCATTAAACCACAGGGTTTCAGATGTAATAAAAAATTGTGTAAGCCTGCTAACATGTCCAATAAGAACAATAGAAAAATTCCTGCAAAAAATGGAGAACCACTAGTGTTGCAAAATAAAATAGAACGCATAACCCTCAGATCTCATAGCTAAACACATCATCTACAGCTTCATCACAGGCTTCGTTCACAACCTTCTTGCACCATCTCAAAATAATTTATGTATATATATATATATGAACAGAGTGATCAAGAGATAGACGCACACCCACACACACGTAGAGAAAGACAGAAAGAGAAAGAGAAAGAGAATGGTGCAGGTCCAGTTACGAACAAAACCAGGTAGCTGTTCAATAGACTATTTATCCATCATTGGGTAGCATCGTCAACTAAATCAGTTCGAACAGTAAACATATGTTTTCAGCCCAGAAAACCCTAGATCAAAATTTCGGTCACTCAGCTTCATATTTAATAAACAATATCCTTTAGGATTTAACCATCTAACAGGTTTAATTGGCATTTTAGCCGTCAAACTATTAGGATTTCCCTAAATGCAAGCCATCGAGAAACGAAAGAACAAAAGATGTAGAAAACACCAAACAGTAACAAAGACGGCGAAAGAAAATCTAACGTGATGACATCACAGAGCATATACAGTGTTACTCAAGCATCAGGCACATACAAACAGAACAAAACCTCTTATGAAAAAAAATCGGTGAACTGAGGTAAAAGCTTGAAAACGCACCCAGATCCCATAGCTTAAGAACAAATCATACAGTTTTAAGACACTGGCGTTCATCAAAAGCCTTCACAAACAATGTGTCCGTGTGTGCATGGTGGCAGTGGTTAGGTTAAAAGCCAATGAAAAATCAAAAACCAATGAGAAACTGCTCAACACATTTTGAGTTGTGCAAACAAATTAAACCACAGAAAACAAAACTTCCGTTGAAAAATCAAGGAAAGACTAAAAATTGAAAAAAAAAAAAAAAAGAAAAA
>Ga0209700_102953_pt1 | contig 33484 bp, 27 predicted proteins | sample SiratroredBW_FD_187528 | JGI IMG/M metagenome (GOLD analysis project Ga0209700, IMG submission 187528) | Root nodule microbial communities of legume samples collected from California, USA - Siratro red BW (SPAdes) (version 2) | ecosystem: Host-associated > Plants > Roots > Nodule | place: USA...
GCATATTTTATTCAATAACTGATCTCAAACTTCTAAAACATTTCAAAGTCTTATCACAAGTCATATTCAATCCATCAAACAACAATCAAAAGTTCTTGCATACTATTTTCTAACATCATTACTCAAATAAGGTCTATTAATCACACAAAAATTAAGATAATCAAACTTATTCAGTGCTCAAGGACCAGTCAGACCTGCAAGAAAGACTTGAGCACTGATAGTCACATATTCAAGTCTTTATTTGAGTTCTATTTAAAAATAACAAAATAGTATAAAAATAAGTTACTAGCTTCCCTTACCTGGTGACAATTTCCCAAAACAATTCCTCCAAACTAGCTAGTGGCACTAATCCAATCTTTAGGGATCTAGAACAAGTCCTCAGAACAAAACCAAATTTCAGTATAATCTTAATTAAGTTGAGAGAAATACTTTTCTCAACTATCCCTACTAAGATTGATGACAAAACCTTAAGGAAAAACAGAGATTAAGGAATCTTTAGAGCAAATATGGACTTACTCTGTTTGAGATTCTGATCGGTTAGAAATGATCCTTAACTCCTCAGGTACTGCAGGGTATGATCAGATTCTAAAACAGATGACGTATGGAGGGAGAAAAGTTAGAGAGAAGGGAGAGAGATTTTGAGAATGGAAGAGGGAGGCATGGAGGAGAGAGAAAAAAGAAAATATGCTTCTGGAGGTGCAGGGGCGTCACAATAATTTTTAAAATATTAATTTTACTAACATCGATAATTTTTTAGCTAATATGGATTCATATTATTTTCTATTATTTTTTTATTGACGTCTATTAAATTATATTTTTTTTAACTTCAACTGATATACCAATCTAGAAATTAAGGATCTCTTATATATAGGCTGAAATTAAGAAATCCTAAAATAAATATAACAAAAATCAAATCATATAATAGACCACAAACAAATCATTAATTATCAATCAAATATCAGGTGACATTAACAATGACGATATGATAAAAATTGAATTTAAGTGACGAGAACTAAATAAAATCTATAAATGATCAGATTATATTGTAAAAAGCAATGAGATAAGAGAATTAACAAATTTTTCAACATATAAAAGGTTTAATAAAGTGGAGTGGTAAAAAAATAAAGTAAAATAATAATAGAGATATTGATAGCTTTAAAGTATGCTTCATTAAAAAAGATATAAATAAAGACTAAAATAGATTATTTTAAGATATTTTATCCTATTGAAAAATTAACCACAATTTATATAATTATTTTTTTACTAAAAATGATTAAAAAATATATCAAATAGGTCTTAAATGAGATTTTTTAATGGTATTTTGAAAAAAAGAAGTAAGTGTAGTGTAACTTATAAAATATATCGTCAAATGAAAAGAAAACAAAGTATACAAATTGAAAACATTGATAAATTCTTATAACGTTTACCATGGCATTGAGTAAAAGTCTTGTTTTAATTAAATATTCTAAATATATTAATATATAATTTAACAAGATATAAAAATATTGTTCATGAAAAAAAAGATAAATTATTATTGTTATTGTTATACTAATGTAAAGAATATTAAAATATGAAATTCATTTTATAGGTAAAATCATTTGGGATAATACAAGTTGGATTTAAAGAAGAAATTTGAAACTATAAATCAAACTTATTATATAAAATTGGAAAACAACTAGTTTGAAGAATCCAAAATCGACTAAATAGAATTGAACGATTACAATTCTAAATATATTGCGTATTTTATCATATTGATTTGTTTTGGGTGAATTCTCACATGAAGAAGCAGGTCAAATCATCTATAGGTGGACTATGATTCTTAGTCATTAAATTAATTATTAAAATATTTAAATTAAAATTGAATAATTGTTAAATAACTAAAAAAGAAATTCAAAAAATAATATTTTTAATTGAAAAAATATTGGTCAAAATTATAATTTTCGAAATTTACTAATATTAATTTTACAAACATCGATACTTTTTTTAGTTAATATGGATTCATGTTATTCTCTATTATTTTTTAATTAAATTATATTTTTTTAACTTCGACTAATTTACAAATCTAGAAATCAAGGATGTCTTCTATATTAGGCAATGATAACAGAAATCAAATCCATGCATCTTCTACTGATTTAATAACTTTTTCCTAGTAAGAATATATTTGAAAACGTATTATATTTAAAAGACTAAATCATATTATTAAGATGCCATGATTATATTATAAAATAAGTATATATATGGCAACTAACAATAGAAAATGGAAAAAACGGCTGATAAATAAGTACTAGCTAGAAATCATAATAAATGTGTTCATACTCCTAAATTAGACATCCATGAATGCCCAAAACTGTGGTAGAGTCTAGCGAGAGATAGATCCGACAGTTAATAAGAACACATCGCAGAAGTTTTGGACGGAGGCGTGAACTCCATTGTCTACTCTGTCACAGTCAGATTGTGACGCGCGCTCTTCCTTGTTTCTTTTGTCGTCGCAACTTACAATAACCAAATTTAAAAAATAACCAAATTTAAAAAATAACCAAATTTAAAATAAAATTCTGTTGCACCCTCAGTCTTCACAACTCACGCCGTTTTGCTCATCTTCACCTTCACCTTCCACGCTCCTCTTTCTATTATTAGGTTACCCTTCCTCTCTCTCTATTTAACTTCTCCTCCGTCTGCGGCGGCGGCGCCTCCGCCGTTCCAGATCTATATATCGATATTGGAGTGTGCTCTTTTTATTTATATATTTATAATACTCTGATTTTTGGATAAATCTCTCTCTTTTTTTTTTATCGGTGTTTTGGATTTTCTTTTGTTCTTTAATTGTGTTTTTGTGGAATTGTAGATCTCCTTTTTATTTTGTCGAAAGCTTTCTATTTTGGCGATTGATGCTGTTCGATCGATGCTTATGTGAATCCTGAACTGGAGCGGTAGTTTAATCGATCCCGATCTGGTTCCGGCGATGGAATAGTTTCTGTGTTAGTTGCGTGGTTTAGTTTAAGTGTTTGACAACGCTGTTCGGTGTTCGGGTAGCTTGAAGCTCTGTTTCAACCAGGGGCACTACTGTCGTTTGATTTAGAACGTTGGTTGAAGTGAAATTTGCAGTGATTTGAAGACTGTGGAGTAGAAGCTTCATTTGAAAATGCCGGGCTTTAGAGCGAAAGTTAGGATTGGAATTTTGATTATTGTGGTTGTAGGGATTTGTCTCTCTGCTTTATATGGTTTGTTGAAGCCTATTTCGAATGGATGTATAATGACCTACATGTATCCGACTTATATTCCTATTTCATCTTCGGAGAGCATTTCGCCTGTGAAGTATGGCTTGTACTTATACCACGAGGGATGGAAAAAGATAGATTTTAAGGAGCATCTTAAGAAGCTTAGCGGTGTGCCCGTACTTTTCATACCAGGCAATGGTGGCAGCTTCAAACAGGCAAGGTCCTATTTCTTCTTGTTCCGATTTAGGCAAAGTTGGTCTGTTTTTATGGATACTTGTTTAGTTCTGGGTTAAACTATTACAACATGTTAACTAAATATTGGATTATGTGGTGTAAATATGAAGAGTGGGAAATATTAATATATTATTTGCTGGGCTTGAATAGTTTTAATGTTCTGAAGATGTTCTTAAACATTTGGGCTATTTGGGAGTAAGTTGATTTAGTTGTTGTAGATTTATTTGAGAGTGGTTAATGTGGTTATGTAGTATGATGACATGTAAATCTGCATATCTAGTTTGTTTTTTTCAAAGTTTGAGGTATGCTCACTTGTTGGCCAGGTTTCTGATTTGAATCTAGATTTTAGGGTTACTTGTTTCTCAGTTCATTCTTGAAAGGTTTTATAGTTGGAGTTTGTGAAATTCCTATGGGTACGGGAATGTGGCTACCTTTTCATTTGTGAAATTGTAAACAAGGAAAAGAGAATAAAAAGAAGAAAAAATGGAGAAATATAGATCCCTTATAATTTAGGAAACTAACTTTAATGTTGATAATGATTTTTGGTTCAGTTATTTCTGTCAATGCATTTTTTATTTCATCACTTTTTGTACTATTGTCCCCCAAAGTTTTATATTTCTGTTAACATTTTCTGTTAGCTGTATCTACTTTATAGGTGCGGTCATTAGCAGCCGAATCTGATAGGGCATATCAGAATGGTCCCCTAGAGCGTACATTCTACCAAGAAGCTTCCCTAAGAGCTGAAGAAGGAGATGTAGATATAAATTTATCTGGTTTCCAGTTACCCAGCCAGTATACCAGCAGGCTGGACTGGTTTGCTGTTGATCTTGAAGGTGAACATTCTGCCATGGATGGTGCGATTCTTGAAGAGCACACTGAATATGTTGTATATGCTATACATAAGGTATCACTTTTATTATTAATAGTTTATATCCACGGGAAGAAAATGAATATTGGAGAAATATAACCTGGTTTGTAATCTTAACTATTGAGATGGTTTATTTGTAGTTTGTAGATCACCAATCTGGTTTGAGTTGAACTTGTTATGGTTGTTATGCGCATGGCCTGTTCATACTAATGGTATAAATAATCTCAATAAACTGAGAATTTGTTTCTTATTATTGATTATCAACATCATTAAAATCTTATGAACTATGTGACTTGTTAGAATGACAGTTAAATCCTCAGCTCTGCAAATGTTGAGTCTTGCTATGTCTTAGTGCTAGTAATATTTATTATTTCTACTTTTAGGACATCCTATGGTAGGGACTAAACTACTTGGCCAGTAACATTCTTCTCTGTTTTGAAGTCGTTCACCTTAGACTTTATAGTTTAGTGTTATCCCATGAATGCTGTGACTTGTTAGAATGATATAGTTAAACCCTCAGACTGTAAATGTTTATTTAGTCTTTCTATGTATCAGCACTAGCAAACTTTATTTATTCTACTTTCTTACCATCCTGACCATGTGTATAAATATAAGCAATTACAAGTATTAGTTTTTGAAGGGGAAACAAACCAAGAGAGAACTCCAAGATTCGGAGGGTACAGGCTACAAAGAATTACATTTATCCATGTATACATTTTGGGGTTAAATTTTAAAATTTGTGGAAAATTAGTAGAAACCAATGTTATGGTGCTGATAGATTGTGGAGCATCCCACAATTTTGTATCTTCGATGTTGGTGCTGGAAAAACAATTACCCATGACAGAAAGGACACCTTACACTAGAAAAATAAAGTCTAATGGATGCAGGCAACTAATACTTCAAATCCAATGGTTAAAGATTCAGCAGGTTTTGGGAAAGGAAATGGTTAGCAAGTTTGGGGGAGATTAGAGCTAACTTAAGGGAGCTCACCCTGAAGGTTTCTATTCGTGAGGGAACCAGAGTATTAAGGGATGAACCAACACTGTCCAGAACTACAGCTTCTTTTAAAACAGTGTGTAAAGCTTTACTGGATGAAGGCCATGGATTTTTCTTAGAATGCAAAGAATTAGTTAAAGAATCCGATTTTCAGGACAAAATTCTCAAGAAAATAAAGAAGGTTCCAAGGAACCTCGGGCTGACACTAAAAAGGAGATAGGATCATGCTATTGTGTTGAAGGGGGCAGAGATTCCAAATTTGAGGCCATACAGGTACCTCATTACGAAAAATGAAATAGAAAATATTTTGGCAGATACGTTATGTGAATTATAAGGCCAAGTGTAAGTCCCTACTCTAGCCCAATACATTAAATAAAATCACAGTTCAATGAGTTTCCAATTCTCATAATTGATGAGTTGTTGGATAAACTTGGGGGAGCCATTAATTTTTCCAAAACTGGACTTTTAAATCTGGGCACCATCTTATAAGAATGAAGACATTCCAAAGCGGCTTTCAAAACCCACAACGGGCATAATGAGTTTGTGGTGACGCCCTTTGGGCTAAGAAACTCCCTCAACCTTCCAATAACTCATGAATGAGGTACGATGTTCTTATTTGAGGACATTTGTCTTTATTCTTTTTGATGATATATTAATCTATGGTATGAGTGAGGAGGAGCATGTGAAACATCTTCAAGCGGCACTACAACTGTTGATAGATCATAAGCCTTTTGGAAACATAAAAAGATGTAGTTTTGGACAGAAAAAATTAGAGTACTTAGGTCGTTGCTTTGGCCCGAGGAGTACTTTGGTCCAACAACTTCCTTTTTTATGTAAAGCATAATATATAATATAATTAACTAGATTAATGATAAAAGTATAATAACATTAGAAAATATAAAAAACTATTTAAAAATAATATATAATATTATCAACTAATAATAATATTACAATAAAAAAATATTAAAAAATACTTTTAGCATAATATAGTGTTGAAGTGTTATGTTTTTATAGGTGTTTTAATAATTTTTTTATACGAAGTAAACTCTTATGAGTTATGATTCAAGCTTACGAGTCACAGTTTACGTAAAACTCTTGAGTTTGACTGCCTTGATCTAATGGGAAGACATTTTATTATTCATAGGGTTTAGAAAAGTATCAAATTTCTAAATGATCAACAATTATGGGGATAAGACTAGCTGTAATGGACATCTAAGTTGCCGGGCTTTTAGCCATCCAATTGGGGCATTGTTTCTTTTGGTCATCCAATTAAAAATTTCATGTGAGTAGATCAAGGCATTAGGTACAGATTTGGACAGGGTGAGTATTTACAGCAGGTGCAGGATTAGGTAAAGACTCAGATAATGATGGGTGAGATGTAAGAGGGATAGGAACAGATGCAGACAGTGTGGTGCTAGATTCAGGTGTCATAGAAGTAACCAATAAAGAATTTGGAGAATTTTTAGGTGGTGTAAGAGTGGGACTTAAATTAAAATATTGATTGATATCTTTTACAATATTTGGTGTATTAGGAAAAAAGATTATCATAAGGAAATCTATGTTCGTTAAACCGAACATCCGTCGAGATACATACTTTTCCATCGGATGATAGACACTTGTAGCTTTTGTGTATTGGAGAATACCCTAAGAAAAGACAATCTTCGGATATAAAATAAAGTTTATGAGGATGATAAGCTCTTAAAAGCACAAGATCAAATGAAAAAGTTTGCTGATAAACATAGGCAAGAAGTGCACTTTGAAATTGGAGATTGGGTACATCTAAAATTACAACTCAAGACACTGTAATCGTTGGCAGAGTAAAGGAATGAGAGGTTGAGTCCTTGATTATATGGCCCTTATCAGATTATCATGAAGGTGGGACGGGTTGCTTATCAACTACAATTCCCTAAAGAAAGCAGAATCCACCAGTTTTTCATTTAAGCCTCTGCCTTTGATACTATCAGAAAATCTGGAACTAGAAGTTGAACCTATAGAGGAAGTCATAGCAGTTCGTAACAAGTCTGCTGAAGGAGCTGAAGCTCTAGTCAATTGAAAATCTACCTCACTTTGAAGCTACTTGAGAATCGTTTGATACAATAATAAAAAAAATTTCCGCGCTGTCTTCTTGAGGTAAAGGTGAAACTTTTGGTGGAAAGTATTGTTAGTCACAAACCTCTTAAGGAGAGTTTATATAAGAAGAGGTAGGAAGAAAATGGATTTGGGCCCAAAAAGCCCAAAGTCCAGTAATGAGTAAAGTCTGGGCCTTTTCTTCCTGCACGCCCATAATTACTACTTCACCCCCATACTAAAAGAAAAAGACTAAAATATCCTCTCTCATCATGCCACTGCTGCTTCCGCTATCGCTGCCGCTTCTGCTGCCACCTATACCTTCATTCTCCACCGTGCTCTGCACTTTTGGAGAGGAAGAAGAGAGAGTTGTTCTGAAAAGCTTGTTCTGGAACCTATCATTTACATTCTAGAAAGCTTGCTGGAAATTGTATTGCAGAAAGCTTGCTCCGGAATGCATTTCATGTGTTTTGGAAAACTTGTTTCGGAAAACTCATTTTGGAGAGCTCATTTTGGAAGGTATTGTATATGTTCCGAAAAACTTGTTTTGGAAATTCTCTCCAGAAACACATTCCAGAATGTATTTCATGTGTTATGGAAATCTTACTTTGGAAATCCTGTTTTGGAAATTCCAGAAAGTTTGTTTTGGAAGATTTCCGGAACAGGTAATATGGAAATCACTTTTACAATGGGTAAAATGGTCATTTTAAAATTATGGGCTGAGGAAGAAAAAGCCAAAGTCAGTTGTATAGAAAGACTACGGATGAAGAGAAAATGGGGGAGGTGGAGGGGGAAACAGAAGATATTTTTGGGTTGTAAAGAAGGGATATTTATTTCCTAAAATGAGTGAATATAATAAAGCTTCATTCTTTCTTCTATAGTTTCTTTCATATTCAGTCCATTCCTTGCACATTCTTCTTTTTTCATGTTCTTTACCCTAGACTTTATAGTTCTGTATTATGCATTCTTTTCTCAGTTGGTGCTATCTTTTGCATCTTATGAATTATGTTTCTTAGACTGGTAATTCTTAATTGGCAATCTGTTCAATGCTTATGATATGGCCATGCAGATTTTGGACCAATATAAAGTGTCTTATGATACTCGTACAAGAGAAGGTGCTGCGGTTTCTGGGAGTATGCCAAAAAGTGTGATATTGGTTGGTCATTCAATGGGAGGTTTTGTTGCTAGAGCTGCTGTTATCCACTCTCATCTTAGGAAATCAGCAGTTGAAACTGTTCTTACACTTTCAACTCCACATCAGTAGGTTTTTTTTTTCCCTATTATTGTTTTCTTGTTGTGTTTCCATGTGCTGCTTAAATGTTTGATGGGATACATGTATTTTATTCAGATCACCTCCTGTGGCATTGCAGCCTTCGTTGGGTCATTACTTTGCAAGTGTAAATTCCAAATGGAGAGAAGGATATAAGGTTCTAACTACTAACACGGGGCGCTATGTGTCTGATCCTGTACTCTCAAATGTTGTAGTTGTATCTATTTCCGGTGCCTACAATGATTACCAGGTATTGTCAGTGTTTTCACCTCTCCCCCTATATGCAGTAGATTTATCACCAATGAATGACATTTGATTAAAAAACGAGGCCTCGTTGGTCTGCGCTTCAGAAGATTATTTGCCTTATGCTTTGTTAAATTTTAACAATTTCTAGATTGTGGTACCAGCCCTCTATTTAAGGACATTCTTAACTTGTATCTCCTTTTAGTATGATTAAATTTCCATCTTATATAATATCTAGAAATGAACTTTGTTAATTTTTGAGTAAATGTATATTTTTGTTTGTTGTTAGGGAAATTGATCTTTTATCATCACACTATGGAAGTTCAAGTTGTACTGTCTCATGGAATCACATTAAGTAAATGCTAAATATTATGAACCTTCACATAATGGTTTAGTTTTTGTTCTTTCTCTTCTTCAGGTACGGTCAAAATTAGCGTCACTTGATAATATTGTGCCCCCAACCCATGGCTTCATGATCAGTAGTACGGCCATGAAAAATGTGTGGTTGTCAATGGAACATCAAGCTATTTTATGGTGTAATCAATTGGTTGTCCAAGTAAGTAGGTCTCTTCTTGTCAAGAACATAGACATGTTTCTCCTTTCTGATCCTTACCATTTTTATTCTTATCTAGGTATCACACACGCTTCTTAGTTTGATAGATTCCAGAACAGGCCAACCATTTGCGGATACTCAAAAGAGACTTGTAGTTTTTGCAAGAATGCTGCGTAGTGGAATATCGTATAATTTTGACTTGATGATGCAGTTACCCTCTTATAAACAGCCAATAAACATTCCTGTCCAGAATACAAAAGATGTCACTGGTATATGTTGCTAATTTTATTATCCCATGATTCTTGTATTTAGTTTATCAAAATTCCGTTGACAAGCTTTCTGGAATCACCTAATAATCATTTCAGTACTATTTTATGGACATATAGCTGTTGAAGCTTTTGCTTATAATATAATGTTAAATCATGCTTTATGGACAAAGAAGATAGCTTTTTCAATTTTTTTCTGTCCCCAGCCATCTTCATTTATACTGGTAAAAACTCCTATGAATGCTTGGCATTATGATTTTTCCATAACTGATGCAATGTACAAACATTTTTTGAAAAATGATTTTGCATAGCATAGGAAACTCAATACTTTTGTTATGTGGTGGTTTCTGTTTCATTAGATTAAATTTTGTCAATGTTAATATTTGTCAATTTGGAAATAACCTTCCACATTTGTGCAAAATTTTATATTCAAATTATATTCTGGCTACAGGATCTCCACCACACAGGCCGATTGCTTGTCCTGCCAATGTTCATTGGAACGATGGGGGCCTTGATAGAGACCTATACATTCAGATAAATGAGGTGACTGTATTAGCAATGGATGGTCGCAGGCGGTGGTTGGACATACAAAAATTGGTATTTGTTTATTGTTTCTTTGATACAATATCCAAAATATTCAACATACAAAAGGAAAAGTTCTGTAGAAATTGTAGGGATTTAGGTAGAGAAGGAGGAAAAGACAGAATAAGCATTGAATAATAGAAAATAGTATTGATATATGTCGTGCTATGATTTGTTAGAAATGGAAAAACACTCACCCCTATTTTTATAAACCCTAGTCTCGTGATTCTAATCGAATTAGGAAACAAATATTGGAATACAATGGAGTATGGAAATTGTTGAAACTGTGAATGGCCCTTTCCCAAACCTTGAAATGCTCGACAATAATCAGCTAGTCACCTTGTAGATTTGCCTGTGTGGTCTTGTGCTTGAGAGTTTCTACTTTTGCAAAAGTGTCCATGACAATTTGAACTTTCACTCTCAAAGTTTTCTCACGTCACCGTTGATAGCAATTGCTTAATCATTTAATCTGGATGTGTAGGGTTTAAATGGAAAAAGTCATTTTGTACTTGTGACCAATCTAGAGCCATGTTCTGGAATTAGACTTCATTTATGGCCAGAAAAGGGGAAATCTGCTACTAGTTTACCTCTCAATGATAGGGTTGTTGAAGTAACAGCAAAGATGATGCGCATTCCCTCAGGTCCAGCACCACGTCAGGTCCATTATGCCTCTTTCCAGACTATTCTTTCTTGTTTGAATTATCTTTATACTACATTACTATTGTTGAGTTCCTTAAGATAGTATGAGGAAGATGTTTATTTAATTTTTTATATGGTTACTTACAATATTTAATCTGCAATAATTTAACAGCTTGAACCTGGCAGTCAGACTGAGCAAGCTCCTCCATCTGCTGTATTTTGGTTGGGTCCGGAAGATATGCATGGCTTCAGATTTCTTACTATATCAGTTGCACCTCGTCCGGTACAGTTTGTAGTTTTGAATGATTTCTTTTTAGATATTAAGGAATGCATATCTTCCCTGAGAGGTTTTGTCTGAAATATTTATGTGTATTTGATTCTTTTCTTTTTGGTGTGCTTGATTAGGAGTTTGAGATTGAAACTTTCTTCATTTTAAAGTTTCCGCCTGGAAGCCTGTACATGCTTTACATTTGGTCTTACAAGCATCTTTCATAAAATTTGAAAGGTGTTTTTCATCTGGATCGGTGGATTGTGTTAAACTAAATATTGTTTGTCGTTTTCTAATCTTAAAAATTCTTATGTAAGTGTAATTTCATGTGGCCATACTAATTATGATGACTGAAGATGGAATAATTAAATCATTCTTCCTATAAATAGGATATAGTTTTTGTACAGTCTTTGTAGTTGATAATGTGTGTTCCATATTTGCATGTGTAATAATGACTATGTGGTTCACAGAGTGTTTCAGGAAGACCCCCGCCAGCAGCATCCATGGCAGTTGGACAGTTCTTTAATCCAGAGGAGGGCAGTCAAGAATTATCTCCATGGTTTATGCTTCAATCTACCTATTCTCAGAAGGTTGTTATTTTCGTGGAATGCTACTGACCTGTAGAGCCTAGACTATATTGTAGTTTTATTTACTTATATGAATTTATTTCTTGAATTTATTTTCATTGCAATGCCTCTTGTTACATCAGAAATTGTTCTAATTCTGAAGCAGTTTGCAGGATATAGACCTCATATAGCTTAAGCTTACTTTGGAACTATTATCTCGGATATGCCTTTTGTCATATTAGGTTATATATGACATATTGAAAAAGATATACTTATGAAAAATTTAATTATAAATCAAGTGAAATTATGCTGTTACGGTACTAAAATATGTTTATCAATTTTCAGCAACTTGCAAGTGAATGGAACCATTTTTTCTTCTTCCATGGGCAAAAACATAACTTCGATATGTTGTTTTATGCAGGATTTGGTTTTGGAGGAAGCTCATCCACTAGCTGTCAAATTATCATTTGCCATCAGTGTGGGTCTTCTACCTGTTACTTTGTCTTTGAAAACTGTCAGCTGTGGAATCAGAAACTCTGGACTTCCGGAAGAGGAAGCTGGTGACCTTGAAAGTAGTAGTAAGAATCCTAATCAATTACCAGCTGAACTATCGGTTATGAATTTTACTTTGGTGATAGCTTTTTCTGTGGTGTGCTTGTTTTCTAACTTCATATGGCATCGTGGTGTACTGAAATGTATTTTGTACGTGGTGAAAAGTTTTGCTAGTATCAAGAAGACCTCTGAAAAGTAGACGAACGATTTATTACATTGACCCTAAAGGAATTTTAGTTAGTATTATTTGTGGGTTTGAGCTTTGTGTTTCTAATAGTTATACTAATTTAGTATTGGACTTGAGTCCCACATTGGAAGTATGGGATTTTGCTGTGGAGTTTATGAGGCGTTGGACTCTCTTATTGCAACAATTAACTTTTGTGGTGTGATTCTCCGAGGTTCTTATTACTAATATGGTTATTAGCATAAATCAAGGTTTTCAAACACTTAGAGTTAGTTCTTAGATTCTTACAAATTTACGATGTTAGGTAGGTAAAATAAGATAACTAAATATAAAACTCTTTTCTTAGTAAACTTTGGTAAATTCTTTAAACTCGTCTAAAATTGCATAAATTCTCGAGTTAAGAAATGAGTAAATGAGTTCGAAATTAACAATGAGCTCCTTTTTATTTTTCATTGAATTTGTATATGGTTTGGTCATTGATGTAGTTTAATCTAATTTGGCAATAATGTTCTAAGTACTTACTATATGTTAAGGCAAAAATCCAACACCTCAAGGTTTTAATTAGTATTTCAAAGCAACTCATTTGATTGAGTACTTACCACTAGGCCAAAAATGCCATGATTCGTTGTGACTTAGCTACTTGGCCTACACGACGAGACAATTGATGCTACCTACAACAATCTCACCTTCAACAATTATCTCACTAGAAATTGAATTCTTCGATTGTGACTCGATCCACTTGGATTACGTCACGGGACAATTGTGCAACCTGCAACAATCTCCCCATTAACAATTGTTCTAATGGGAGTGAACTTGGTGATTTTTGCTCTGATACTAATTGTTAGATCGAACGCTTATCATTAGACCAAAAGCTGTAGCCAATGGTCAGAGCATAACTCTTTCTATTTAAGAACATAATAGTCCAAGTACCACAATTCGATTGTGATTAGGTTTACCTGGCCTATGTCACGGGACAATTGATGCTAGTTGTAACACAACTAATTGTAAAACATAATCACACTTTGTTTGTAAGTTGATAATGCTATAAAAACAATTGGTCATGTGAGAAGCAAGTGTTTTGTCTGATAGTCAACATAACACTATGTAGTCTTTTTCTCAAAGTCTGATAAGGCATACATGAGAACAAATGAAATGCGCATCAAACATCAATCGATATACATAAACTAAGCAAACCTTGTACTTAAATTAAATAACTATGTGCTTACTCTATATTTGCAAGGAATGTTCGTTTGGCAAAGAGATCTATTTAAAATCGGATATTAAAGATCTATCAAAATGCGAGTTAAAGTTTCTTTCTTCATCAACTTTCTAACACAAAGAAATTGTCAACTTTGACCCTATCTACCTTGTTCGGAATGCATGCCAATAACAAATTTTTGCAAAAGGCTATACTGCCTAGGAAGATAAATGTTGTCAACTATCAAGGATGTTGCAAAGAAAAAGGATCAAAGGTCGAGACTGCATTAAATGCAAAAATCATTATTAAGCTCGTTATACGCATAATGGACTTGTATAGAAGCTAAATATGATCAATGGTTATAAACGATTGCTTAACAGCTACCTTCTTCAAAGAGTCTATAAAAGGAATTTCATGTAGAAGAATAACAAAGACAAAGTAGACGATATGGATTGCTAAAAGGCTGTTCAACCGTAGAGCACTTCTCTAAGCCAATTGAGCATAGGTTGCAATATTCCAATATGGTGATCAGATGATACAACACACCTCATAGCTTCCTAAATGGATCCTCAAGCACAAAGAAGACTAACACACCAGGATCCGGAGAAACCTTATGGAAAACACCACTTACCTAGGAGAGTGAGCTAAGAGTGATTCAAATAATTTTATACGTTGAAAGACGCTACCTTTCCTAGAAAGCTAGGTGGTCTGTACTAGAAGAGAAAGTCTAAACATTGTATTTTTTTTTCTGATGCAATCTTCCCTTGTCATAACCCAATGATTAGTGGATCATTAAAATACCAACCCTCCAGATCTTAGCTAGGAGTGTTTGTTTGGCAAAGAATACTCAAGTTTAGCGAGGAGTGACTTGAGTAAAGAATACTCCTTGATGGGGTTAACTAGAAGTGGTTGTGATCTGAAGAATACTCGGTTAGCCAAGAGTGGCTAGGTGTAGAGAATACCCAAGGTTAGTCAGAAATGGCTTGAGCAAAGCATACTCTGTGTTAGCCAGAAGTGGCTTGAGGAAAGAATACTCGAGGGGTTAGTCAAAACTGGCTACGAGTCCAAAGAATACTCAGTTAAGTTAGGAGCGGCTAGTGTTAAGAATACTAAAGGGGTTAGCCAGGACCACTCGACGTGTACTTCACAATATTAATTTCCTTAGTTGAACTTGACTGGTTTAGTTATGAATTGGATGTAATTTACTCTGAGAGACGAACCAGTATAAATTACTATGTGCAGTTTCTCTCTTCTTTGTCTCCTCTTTATATGCATGTTATCATCGTCTGCACTAACGCAAAATGTTTTATTATACGTTTTTGAACTAAGTTTTTGATCTACACCTACATTGATTAGTCAGACGCTAGGACTACGGTCTAATCACTTGTTAAAGTAAACATGAAGATATGTTAGTCAAGTGATTTAGTTGAGCTGTGAAATCTGCATCTAACGTGACCTTTATAAGCTAGAAGAGCTAAGCTTAAAATAAGCTTTTGACTATGTTTGTTTGATCACATTTGTTATGGGTTTGTCTTCAAGAGAAATATTTAAGCTTCATTAGACGAAATCTGTTGAAATGTGTTTGTAAAAAATTTCACTTTAAGTCTTACTTTCTTAATGTACCTTCATAAGTCAAATATGCATCAAATGCTATATGTCAGACAAAAGATTCTTACTTTGATCTTTAGTTTGAGTATGTAAGAAAATGTATCGAGACAAATGATTCGGTAAAGATATAAAATGAGTTTGACATGACACATAAGATGAAAGACTTTTAGTATGATGTTTTACGAACCAATTTGTGCGATTAATTTAAGAAAAGTTTTTTTAGGAATTAATTAAATCAGAATTCAAGCTTCCCTTGTGATTTTTCTTTTTTTTCACACTATCATACTTTGTTTTTGTGATTTGCTACTTTTCTTTATTTTGAAATTAAAATGTTGAATTATTTTTGTGCTAAGTTTATGCTATGCATACATGTCATAAATAGATTTTTAATACTATTTTCATATTAGATAAAAAGGGTTTTTAGTTTTTAAATCAGGAAAAGTATTGTCCAATGTGGGTGTAGAAAACCACCACAATGCCATGACCACAACAAAAGGTATTTTTTGCTAATGACTATGGCGATATTGAGCATATTTTTGTTCTAATAATCCACTATTTACAACAGTAACTCTGTTAGATGTATCAAAACTATCTTGCTTGTTATCATCAGAACATGCGTGACTTGCACATGATTTTTAGACTATGACTTGTGTCTTATCAACACTAGTATCATCTATGCCTTATTAGGGAATGGTGGCAAGTATAGGCAGGCCGTGGCGTTGTGGTAGTGCCATAACTGATTTTTGATCTTATTCTTCTTTGATGATATACACAAATATGTTTGAAGACGTGGGAAATCTCTGAAAGTTTACAATGTTACCAAGAGATATGATGTAATTTATCTTTAATGACAAAAATTGGGCTTGAACATGACTTTCTTTTAGGCATATAGCTGAATGCACTATAAATTTGTGATGAATATTTTTCTGCTGTTTCTACTGTTTTCTTTTCAGCTTAGATAACTATAGCTGCGTATTTCAGGGCTCTGCAAATTGCGCTGTTTCCCACCTGTTGCACTTGCATGGGATGATACATCTGGTCTTCATATATATCCAAATTTGAATAGTGAGATAATTGTTGTTGATTCCTCCCCAGCACATTGGAGTTCAACCCAGCAATCTGAAAAAACCATTGTTCTTTTGCTGGTATGAATCACCTAATGCAAAATATTCAACTGTTTTCCCCCTTAAATTCTTCAACAAATAAAGCATTGGAGTTACTTTCATGCCAAACCACCAAATTCTATGACTATCTAGGATTCTGGCAGTGGCAGGTATTATGACAATTCTTTTAATTTTTTTAATTTCTCCACTATTCTGTAGGTTGACCCACATTGTTCTTATAAGAGTAGCATTTCAATTTCTGTCAGTGCTGCTGCAAGTAGGCTTCTACTATTGTATAGTCCAAAGGTAAATGAACTTTTTTATGCCTGATTTTTGTAACCTCTTGCATTTTATTTATTAATTTGGATTTCCAATAGTCTCTTGCCTTTAAAAAACAGTTATATTTGCGTTAGAATTTTTTTTATTATTATCCTCTTTTGTACATTTTAGTCTTTTCAATTGATTTACAATGGTAAATTGTTGGTTCATGCATATGGTCTTATTCTCTTTATATACATCCACTTAATATAAGGATTCCATTAATGTAAAATAATTTTGTTTATTGACTGTTCATGCAGATAGTTGGTTTCTCTATTGCTGTTGTTTTCTTTGCTCTAATGCGGCAAGCATATTCATGGGATCTTGATCTGAGGATACCATCAATGCTGACTGCTTTGGAATCAAATTTGACACTAATATCACATTTGTTTCCCTTGGCCATTCTACCCATTTTCATTTCCTTATTCCTTTCACTATTGATGTCTCAGCCACTTCCTCCATTTGCTAGCTTCATCGGTGTCTCTCTTATTTGTTATATTTTCGCAAACGGATTCATAGCCATTCTAATTCTGATTACTCACTTGATATTCTTTGTGGCTGCTGTTACACATATCTTCATCAAGACAAGGTTAGACGACTGATTGATATATACCACTTATCACCCTAAATTTTGCCCAACATGTCTACTAATATAAAAGAATGGTAGCATTGATTAATAGGAATTTGGCTAGCAAATCACATTTCTTGTGGATATCTGTTACTTTATATTTATTGTCTTATCTCTACAATAGAAATTTTAGGTTGATAATCAACAATATAAATGCTAATTGTGTTTACATTTTTAATGATAAATATGTTGCAGGTGGCAAATGTGGGAACGGAATTTTAGCCTTTTTTCTCTTCGTTGGTTTGTTAATTATTCGTCTAACTTCTTTTCTCTGAAGGTAAACTACAACCTTATATGTCCTGTGATTGACAAACTAAGTATGTTGTACTTGGGTTTCTTATTCAAACTTTTTGTAGGCCTACTGGCCTAGTTTATTTCCAAATTTCGTTTGTTTTCATGAGTTATTTCTGTGGGGAAAGGGTTAGTAGAATAGAGGTGGAAAGTAGACAGGGATGGGCTTATGCTAGAAGTAATTTGTGATCTTCAGTTTTCTTTGTACTTCAAGTTCAGCTTGTTTACCTTTGAATCTTGGTACTTACATTAAACAGGTGGTTAGGGTTCTAAGATCCAATCCAGTACTTGTTATGGCACTTACTGCAATGGTCTTGGCAAGCTTGGTCCATCCATCCTTTGGTCTCCTTATACTTCTCTTCTCTCACTTTCTCTGTTGTCACAATGCTTTATGCAGGTATATATATATCTACAGTTTTTCCATTTCTTTTTAGTTGTTGCTGCAAAAGATGAAATTACTTGATCATTTGATATTGTTCTTGTACTTTCAAAGGCCTATCATTATATCTTACATGTAACTGGCAGACATAAGCTGATTTAATGTTCTTCTAGTATGAGTTTTAACAAATGTATGTCGGTGTGTTATATCTCTTTGTATGTTTTGACACATGCATGCATGCTTGCTGTGGAGAGGGTTATGGTTCAGAGAAGCTGTTCTATTATTCCTTATTTCCTTTCTGTTTTGGTTCAAAAATGTTTACATGCACTTTTTAATTGGGAATAGTGTTATCAAAATGGGTGGGTTGATCCGTTCAATCAACCAACCTTTTTATTGTATTTTATTTTTCAAACTACATTGAACATATACACTTTTTTATGATACTTAAGTATTTTCTTGATTTACTTGTTCTATAACTGCTAAACTATAGGAAAGAGAGATATTTAGCAGAAACCATGTGTTTACGAGACAACACAAACACTTTATTTATATTGAGACAACTGAATTAATATAATAGAGGAGATTTGATATCCTCGAATAATAAATATATGTAATTGCTGCTGAGATATCCTGGAATAATTAATATAATGAGTTAAGGAGATTACAATTTTATAAGCTAAATGCTGATATTCATGAACCCACAACTGTCATCATCCTAGCTTAGGCTTTAAAATAAATAACTTTAAAATATAAATACTATACTATCAATTTATACTATGTCCATCTAATATGATTCAGTTTTAGGCCTTAGGCCCATCCTATCATGACGTGCTTGACTATTTGAGACTGATTTTTGCTTTTGTTTATGTAGCAGTTTCCTGACAGCATCTTGTCGCAGCCGCGAACAAATTAATGAAAATTTTGATTGTAACAGTGAAGATTATATGGGGTCTGAAAAGAAGAATTTCAAATTTGATGGTAGTTTTAAGCGGACTTTCCCTTCAGAAGACAACTTCTCCAACAGTCCTGATTCGTCAAAAAGTTTTGGTGACACACAATTAGATTTATTTCACCATCGCCATGGCTTGTTGATATTGCATCTTGTTGCAACGATGATGTTTGCTCCATCCGTTGTTGCTTGGTTCCAGGTAGATGATATATATCAATTATTGTCTTGTTAACATTCTAAACATATTCTGTCATGCAATCACTTTTCTTGGGGAATTGGAAAAGGGGAAAGTGGAATGTGATTGATTGAATTCCCACAAAATAATTTTACACCTGATTTTGTTTCTCCCTGATGAAGACCAGGACAGACATGAGCTTACAAAATCTTATCCATTATTTTACATGATTTTGTCTCCCTTATATACGCACTTGAAGAAAAACGTTTCAGTTTCTTTCATTCTTGTTGTCTTTCAATTGATCTTTCTTTCCTCTCGATTTTGATCAATGTGCACCTTGTTCGTTCTCATCGCTTTGGGTGTAGATAAGAAATAAATCAGTGCAGTTGATAATGAAGTTGAATTCATGTTAATGACGAAAAATCAAGATCCAGTGTTTTCTTTAAACTTTTATAGCATATATTGGAAGCATAGTTCATATAAATTTTTATTAGGTCCCTGCATGAAAGAAAATGCACTAATATTTTTTATGATTGCATTCTCTAGATTGTCTTTCAGGCTGGAAATTCTCTTTTATTTACTTTTAAATTATTAGCAGAGACTAGCATTGGGTGAGAGCCTCCCGTGGCTCCTGGATTCAGTGCTGTGCATTGGCGTCATACTTCATGGCATCTGCAACTCGAAGCCGGAGTTCAATTCCTTCTTCGTGTCCTTTAGTGGGATCCCAATCCGAAACGTTAGACTCTATTTTATCTATCTTATAGCTGGATACTGGTCCTATTTTTCTGGTCTTACTTTGGCTCCGTACAGAGCGTTTTATGTTATGAGTGCTGTGGGGGGCATTTCCTTCGGTCTAAGAATGTTGCGTAGCTGGAACGGCGAAAAGAAAGAGGTTACTTATAGCAGCCGAAAGCATTCTCACAGGCACTGAAAATTTCCACAACCACTTTCTTAGAACCAGACAGTAGAGTGCCACGTGTATGTATGTGTAATTGTTTCGATGATTGTTAAAGTAGGTCAGTCATTGCTGTTAGATATTTGGTTTCCAGTAGAACTAGCAGGGTCTATCGGCTCATCGAGTTTACGCCGGTATTCCTGTGACTAGTGTTGTAACATTTAGATGGATAGTTTTAGCGTCTTTTCCACGTGCCCAGCCTGGTTTTGCTGTTGTTGTAACATCGTTTTACTTGAATATTTTCCAATTTTGCCTGAATGTGAGGAATCTAAAGTTTTTCATACTGTTTGACTGAACTTTTGTCCTAATGGAATCATTAGATAAACACATTCAAGTTGAATTTCACAGTTGATTATACAAATAGTTCACGTTAAGACTTTGTACATTTTTTTTCCTTTTAAGTTATGATGTATATTTTTCTTTCCTTTAGGAAAGATAGGGAGAGATAGGAAGGAAAAAAAAAAAAAAAAAAAGGAAACGGAGATAATAGGAATCAAGTAAAAAGGAAAGATTGTATGGATTTAAAATGAGAAAACAGTAGGACGATGTTTGCTATTTATAATTTTATTTAATATTTTTAATATTTTTTTTATTATATATTTTTATTATTATAAAAAAGAGTGCAAACAAAAGTTACAATCTGGTCTCGTAGTTGATTATTAAGTACATTGAAAATACCTTCTATTTTAGAGACATGATTATGTTGTATGTTGCCTACGCCGTGAAAGGTTTTTGCGTCATGCACCTCAATTTCTTTCTGCATATCCAATCTTTTCTATAACAACATTAGGACTCCGTCCTTGCTTGTGGTTAACTGGGCAAGAGTCAACGCATTCTTCCTACACGTCCATAATACCTCCACGTAAAACATGAAAAGACAAAAATGTCTTGAGAAAAAATATTTTAAGGCACTATCCTTCACCCTGACTTCCTAACTTGAAGAATTCTTCCTCTACCTCCATATCCTCTTCTTACACCTCTATAAAAAATTAATTTCCCAAAGTGTCCATGTGGAAATAACCAAAAAGGACCTTAGTTCTTCTTATTAAAAAGACTCACAGTGCATTTCGTCACCTCTACACAGTCGAGCACAGTGAAGCACCTTCTCATTTTGCTCAAATACGTCTTCCATAGTGGTGTTTTTGAAGGTTTAGAGGGTGATAAGCAGTAAGGAACGACGGAGAAGTAAGATTTTTTATTTTGGTGCATTTTGTATGTTCTGGTAGGTCACCCGAATGAAGCCATCCGGTTTATAAATTTTTTGAAAATGTGAATAGGATAGGCAGATGTCCGGTTTATAAATTGTAAACCGGATGCACGGGAGTGGGGGTGGAATCCGATTTGTAATTTGTAAACCGGACACCCCTCCATCTGGTTAATAAACAACTTGATTTTTGCAAATCGGATGGGCAGTAGGTGGACCTCATCCGGTTTGTAAATTGTAAACCGGAAGCCACCCCGTCCAGTTCACAAAAGAATAGGATATTTGCAAACCGGATGGGCAGTTGGTGGATCTCATAAATTTGTACACCGGATGAAGTATATTCGGTTTACAAATTTGCAAACCGGATGAGGTGCCCATCCGGTTTGGTAATATCCTATACTTTAATTCTTTTTTTTTATGAGGTGTTCAAATTCTGTGTTACATATATGAATAGTCTTTGTACATATTTAGAGGAAGTAAATAAGGTGTCTGATATAAATGATGGACATGAAAGTGGTTTATTGGTTCGGGAAGAAGACTGCATTCTTGATTTTACAACTAATGAGGTAAAATGATTTGTTTTTGTTTATGTTTATGAAATGTAAATTAATTACATACGAATGTGATATATTATGTAGGTGTTTGGTACCTAAGATGACTCACTTCAATGGGTTCGCAAGGTTGCATTTAGACTTGGCTTTGTTGTTGTCATACTCAGATAAGACAAAGCAACTGGAGCACAAGATAGGAAGATATTTGTCTTTTTGGGATGTGAAAGAAATGGAAAATATAGAAAGTACAAAACAGATTTAGAGGTGAGTATAATCGGCATTTTAGCAATGTGCTGTTGATGATAGTATTTACAAGACAAGTAAGTATAGGCTTCCACTGCTTGAAATTGTAGGTGTTACATCGACAGGCTTAACTTTCTCAGTTGCCTTTGTTTTGATGTCTAGTGAACATGAAAACAATTTCACTTGGGCTTTACAAAGATTACGAGGGTTGTTTTTGAGAGGAGTTGTGTACACTACAGTTATTGTTAGGATGATTTGAGTATATGTTGGGATGGAATCAACAATCTCCTTTTCCTCCAACATAATGAGATTAAGGGCCTCTTTCGAGATCAGTCTACATGTTGTTACCCACAATTTCAATAGCTCATTATACAAAGGTTTAGTGGGTATGGTAAGCAAGTATGTGTTAATACATATTGCAGAAGAGTTTAATAAGGTAAAAGTTATTGGCTTTGATAAGAAAAAGTGTGGTTGTGTCCTTAGACATACTCATGGTTTATCATGTGCATGTGAGCTAGCAACATATGCTTTTGGTGTGATACTATGAAGTGCATGTGATGTGGACTAGACTTAGTTTCTCATACTTATCATCAAGTCAATCATCATCTGAGTTGTCAGTTCGACAAGAGATTGATGTCATATTAGATCGCTTTGACAAGGTTGACATTGTAGGTAAAATAACCATCAAGGGCAAGTGAGAGAAATTACATACCCTGACATGACATCATTATGTCCCCCATTGGAAAAGGTTTAAACTAAAGGGTTTCAAAAGAGTAAACCGAATCGATTAGAGAAGTCAACCAAGCGTTACCCTTCATACATTGAGGATAGTTGTTCTACACAAAAGGCTTCAAGGGTTAAGGTAAAACCACATTTGTTGTTATCCTCTAAAGTATTTCCCATTCTTGATCAATTTCATCCTATTTGTCATCCATACATAGTGGACATTATTGATGTTAAACCTGATGGACATTGTGGTTATCGATCAATTGCTGCATTGTTGAAAATGAGAGAAGTGTCATGGCCATTAATCAGAATGGATCCATATAAAGAGATATGTGAATGGCGTGATCAATATACAAGTATTTTTGGTAGCTTTGAACGTTTTGATGAACGGAAGAACTCTTTACTTATTGAGGGGACTACATTTGTAAGTGCTTCTTTTTAACATATGATTAACATCTGTAAGTGCATTGACATGTTAATAATATTTGACATATTTGCATGCAAGTGTTGACAAGTGGATGACTATACCAGATATGGGTTACACATTGCAAGTAGATATAATGTTATCCTAGTTTGATTGTCGTTGCAACAAAATGTAACCATTTTTCCATTACGAAGTAAACCTCCTATTGATGTTAGTCAACATCGGCTAATATGCATAGGACATGTTTATGGGTCACATTTTGTACAAGTAAATTTTATAAGTTACAATTTTTCCAACACTATTATTAAATTGTAAAGGCTAACTTAATTTTGAATTTCATTTACAGGTTAAATTGGTTTATGGTTGTCCTTTACCAAATGTAGACATGATGTGGACCATGCACAGTTTTGTAGAGGCACAATTATGGCAATCTCATTATATTAGCATAATGTAATGATTTGTTTCCATTTTAGGATCAAATACAACATATGTTAATCTTACGGATGATTGATTCATTTAGATTGAAATTGTATGACGTTTTATTCATTTATAATGAGCAAACACTAGTACCAACATAGTATTAATACTGAATAGATCAACATAGTACCAATATAAGTCAACTTAATACTAAATATATCAACATAGTACCAACATACAATTAAAGTACGAAAATACTGAATAGATCAACATAGTACCAACATACAATTAACATATAAATCCTAAATACATAAGAGGTTCAAATATTCATTAAATGTAGCCCTATGAACTAGAAGTCCCTCTCCCTCAAACAACTCTCACTCGTCTAGTGTAGACTGGTCCTTCACGCGATCCAGTCTAAGCCAATTCAAGCACAGCTTGTGTATCCTCATATGATGTAGTCCCCTCAGTCACACCCCGACAATCAATCACCCTCTACAATAGGGTGGCTATCCTTCTGAAGATACCCTGAACGCAATGAAATAAATAGGGTGGCGTGACAATTTAAATAATTACACAAAAAATAGTCAATTTAAATAATTTCAATATAATATAATACCAGACAAGCATTATGTTGCTGTTGTGACGAGGAGGTTGGTTGATCCTCATCTTCACTACGACTACGACAAGGTGGTACATGTGGATGATCTCCATCGTCATCACGTCTAATGAGATACGTATGTGACACAGGAATATACCAGTCCATGTAGTCCTCTGTGCATGCAAGTAGGTCAACAACGGATATCACCAAAGTAACAACATTATCGACAAAATGGACCCAACTAGCATTTACCGTCTGAATAGCTGCTATTGCCTAATCAGAGAAAACCCCGAAACAATGAAATCGGCCAAGTGGCCAACTAACTCTATGAGAAGCATAAGGAGACCAGATGACATCAGAGAGGGTCAGTCCATCTAACTATTGTCTCACATCAACCAACCAAGACGGATGTCGACTCACCACATATCGAGAAGCCCGTGGGAGTGCCTTGTTATAGCTCTGATTAAGATTCCTCTTTCCCATAGATGGGAAGTGCTCGTAAATCCATGGCTGTTAATTAAGTTTACTTCGTATTTACCTGTAAGAGAGTAATAAAAACACCCAACTGTTTGGTCCCAACAAAAGAAACATCTCCTATTTTCTCATACATATGTGCTAAGGCAGCTGCTCCCCAACTATAACCACCACACACCACAAGGTCCTGAAATAATGGCAAATAAGAAAGCGAGACAGATGTAGCACTCTTATCTACAAAAATTGTGCATCCAATTAGATGCATCAAATAAGCTCTTGCAGCAAACTCCCACTCTTGCTACAAGCAACAAGCCTCATAATGTTCTCTCAACCAACTCAACCACAGGACCATTTGGAACACCTAATAATTCCAACATCACAGCACGCCCTTCAATGTTCTCCAAGTTATCATAGATCGGAAACTGGCCCACAATAGGCAGATGAAGTAGACATGATACGTCATCCAAAGTGATGGAGATCTCACCAAATTACAGATGGAATGTATTCATGTCCCTGTGCCACCTCTCAACAAAGCCACACATGAGGCCCTTGTTCGCTACCTCATAACAAATGTTGCATAGAGGCAACAATCCGCAATTCACAATCAAAGCAAAAACCTCAGGACGAGGAAAACCAAACTTGTTAACCTTTCTCCCATAGGGAACCAATTTTAGGACTCCCCGATCCTAGACAAAAAAACAACAAATCATATAAACAAAATTCACATATTAAATGCAACATAAACACAACAAAAAATTATAACATAATCTTACCTCACCCTCCCACAACCTCAACGCCACATGGTGATTATAACTTACCAATAGAGACACATCAGATGGTCCCTTAGGAAAACCTACAGCCTCACCAGCATTAGTACCACCAATAGCAACATCAGCACCACCAACAGGAGCATTGGATGAAGCACCACGATCATGTCTACGAACTGATATTGTAGGTCTTGTCCGGCCTTCAAGCAGAGAACCACGTCCTCTGGTCCGGACCATATCTGTTAAAGTTTCCAAAGTTAGTATTAATTTTTTAAAAAATAAAAATAAAAATTGTAAATCGGATTACACCTCATCCGGTTCATATAATTTTTCAATCTGTAAACCGAATGAGGTGTCATCTGGTTAATACCAAATCCATCTATAATGTCGCCCTTCACCGTTGACCACCACCCAAAACTACAAATTAACCACTCATATCTACAATACCACTCACAAATTCCACAAAAAACATCAATAATTACTCACCTACAACTTTCTTCAAACTTTAATCCAAGATTTGATGCAAATGGCAGTGTAAAATAAGTTTTGGCCAAGTTCAAGAGGGGGCTGAATTGAACACCTTTAAAACTTTTCGCAAATGTACTTTTCAATGTGAGAAATGAAAAATCTTAAAGAAACTATTCAAGATGATATAAAATGCAATCAACAATGGTTCAAAACAAATTCCAGAATAAAGACAATCACCCAGAATCAATAAACTTAAGAAAGATTTTAATTCTGGAAAATTAGTAGACTATTAAGCAAGTTTTGGAAAAATACAGTGTGCAGTAAAATCAGTTTTTAAATATTAATCCAAGAAATCAAAGAATTAGATCAATGCTAAGTTTATAATGAATTACAGATTAAAGAACCTATTATCAAACAAGACAACCTTTGTTTAATGTATGAAAACTGTTTTTAACCAGTAATTGTGGAAATTGCTGATTAATGAACAGTGAACACAGTAAATTGCGAAATTGCTGATTTACAGAAAACTAGTAATCTGGTTATTGATCAGATTCAGAAATGTCAAGAATAGACAGTGTTCAAACAAAATATATGTTTTCAAAAGTTACTTAAAATGTTTTCAGAATGTTGAGGAATCAATTTAATTAACAAGTTTTAACAGATTCTGAAAAACAACAAGATTTTATCAAGAACAGTCAAGAGAGAGCAAGAGAGAACAAGACGTAGCAAAGTATCCTGGTTCACCCTTCCACAAGGACTACGTCTAGTCCCTTACACCACTATAAGGATTTCCACTATGAAAAAGATCTAACAGATCAGTTTACAACACAATCTTGCAACCTGCAAGAATACACTGCACCCTACAGAAAACAATCCGCTGAAACCTACGGCAGATAAAGAACTATACAGTATCCACTGTATAAACCAGAAAACCCCTTAGTGATCCCCTCAGTAAGTTACAACCTATACAGAACCCACTGTACAAACAGAATTACCACACCAGGTAACTCACACTAGAATAGAATTCAGTACAATGAAAGAGTTCAGATAACCACAATGGCACAAGCACTTCTACACAAGAACAGATTGCAAAAGTAATAATAAGAGCAAGAGTATAGAAGGCTTATTTAGAATGATCAGATCAGCAGTATAGCAGAAGCAGTCAATTCAAAGCTCTAACAGTATTGAGAAAACAGTTCTTGAAGAGCTTTTCGAATGATCTTCATCACAAAAACTATTAGGAACTTTTTCTCTCTCTTGGAAAAACTCAGAGCACTTGATTGGAAAATGATTTAGAATGATTTTGTTATATTCCAAAATTTCGCACCAGCTATTTATAGACAATTGTCATTTAAAATTCAGTCGATTGTTTTGTCAAATAGTCGACTTTTTTTTTCCAATTAGTTAAAATAGTTGTTCAAAACTCAAAATATGACTTTAGTAATTTCTCAAAACCTTAGTTAAATCAGATTTGAAAACATGGAGCTTATCCTTGATTGAAAATGCTTATATTGCTAACTTGAATCAAACTTGTCACACAACACACAATCCTAAGTTCTAGACTGAGCCTTTCAATCTTCATGAATTCTTCATGCAGTCCACATATGATCACATGGTCTTGAACTTCATCACATGGTTGGCTTCATCAAATCTTCATAGCAACTCACTGGTGCTAACAGGTAGCTTCTCCCTCCACGTCCAAAGTAGAAGCACACTGCACATCTTCAATAGATCGGAGAAGATAATGTACAAGACAGAGTACTTGAATGGATGCCGACAGATCTGAACCAATGGCAACGACGATGCTGGTGGTGGCACGGTGAACCTTCCCAAGGATGAGGATGCAGTGAACGAAGAAGATGAAGGGGGTGGAGGGTATTCTTGCCTTTGTATTTTTAACTTAAAGGCATCAAATCCATTACATAACTTTTTAATTTTCGGAATCCAAAATTTTTCTTATATTTCGGATTGTGCAATCCATAACATAACTTTTTAATTTCAAATTGTGCAATTCGGAATATAAGAAGGTTAGGAGGCGTAGAATTTATTTAATTTGTTTTCATGCATCATATAATAGTCATTTTGCTAAGTCTATGGAGGTGCAGTAGGAAAAAAATATGAAGGTGCAGGAAAAATGTGTTCTCCTAACTTCCAGACTGGCCCAATCCAAAATGTTATTTTTTTTTCTAACTTCTGTATTTCGGAATGATAATTTTTTTTTTTACTTTCGGATAATCTGGAATTCCTCCACCCCACCCCTTGACTTTTAGACTGGCCCAATCTAAAATGGTATCTTTTTTCTTTTTGACTTCTAGATTGGCCCAATCCATAATATATAGCTGGTTAGCTTTTTTTTTCTTCTTTCCAGATTGTCCTAATCTGGAGCTAACAATGACTTCCGGATTGAAAAATGGGGGTTCAATCTGGAATAGAAAATACACTCCCGAACCTGGCTCTTTTATTTTTGTGGGGCCCTTTTCAGTCTTTTCATAAAAGGTTATTTTGGGTGTTTCATAAAGTATGAAGGTGTTGGATGATATTATGGATGTGGAGGAAGAATGTGTCAAAAGAGTGTTGATTGTAAGTGATAAGATTTAGTTTGAAAAGCATTTAGAGAAAGAAAAATAGAGTTTATTTACACTTATTTTTGTAGACCGTAGTATTTAAAAGGTCTTTTCGATAAAACAATTAAGAACATAAATTTTATATTTTGCGTTGTTATATGTTATACTTTAGGAGGACAAGAAGTGTATTATAAAACGTATTGTTGTTATAATAGTAGAACTTAGATTTCATTATTAAGTAAGAACACTCATTATAATTGTTCTAATTGCTGAGGTTTTTTATCGCTCATGGTTAGTCCAAATAGAAGTTGTTCTTTTCCTATTCCAACACCTTACACTTATACCTTTTCATCGAGCCACTCGGCTTCTATATCATCGATTTTGACTTTGTGATTTTTATTATCATGCACCTTTCATTCATGTTTTTGCGATCTTTAACATGCATCTTTCGGCCATATTTTTGCGAACATTAACTTGCACATTTCGCTCATATTTCAGCGATCATTAACATGCGCCTTTAGGCCTTATTTTTGCGATCATCAACATGCACCTTTAGGCTATGTTTTTGCAATCATCAACATGCTCAACATGCACCTTTAGACCATGTTTTTGTGAACATTAACATTTTTCGGCCATATTTTTGTAAACATTAACATGCCCCTTTCAACCATGTTTTTCCCATCATTAACATGCGCCTTTCGGTTATGTTTTTGCAAACATTAACATGCACCTTTCGGTCATGTTTTTGCGATCATTAAGATGCTCCTTTCGGCCATGTTTTTGTGAACACTAACATGTGCCTTTCGGAAATGTTTTTACGATCATTAACATGCATCTTTTGGTCATGTTTTTGTGATCATTACCATGTGTCTTTCGACCATGTTTTTGTGAACAATAATATGCGCCTTTCAGTCATGTTTTTACGAACATTAACATATGTCTTTCGGTCATGTTTTTACGATCATTAACATGTGTCTTTCGGTCATGTTTTTGCGAACATTAACATGCTCCTTTCAACCATTGTTTTTGCAATCATTAACATGTGCCTTTTGACTGTGCTTTTGCGAACATTAACATGCACCCTTTGGTTATGTTTTTGCAATCATTAACAGGCATCTTTTGGCCATGTTTTTGCAATCATTAACATGCAACTTTCGACCCTATTTTTACGATCATTACACCAAATCAGCAAATGATGTTCTTCCACACAAAATTTTGACCCTTTGAAGTTGAGATGACGACTATCGTTTCAGCCTCAATCCACTCGATGAAATATTCTATCGCCACTATTAGGAACTTCAATTGTCTTGTCACCAAAGGAAACAGACCAAGAATATATATTCCCCATGTGTGAAAAGGCCATGGATTGGCAATAAAGTGTAATTCTTTCACTGGTGCAAGAATATTTTCAAGTGTATTCCTGCCAGTCTTCCTTCATGGGGGCCCAATAGTACCAACCAGTATCACCTTAAGGGATAATGCACATCCTCTGATATGGCTTCCTGTGGTGCCCTCATGCAGCTCGGTCATAACTTTGTTGGCTTGTTCTAATGAGATACACTTGAGCAATGGATGAGTAAACCCATGTTGGAATAAGTACTCATCAATGATGAGGTATCACTCTGAATTCTTTCTAATTTCCTTAGCCTCTCTTAGATCTTGGGATAACTCGCCTTTTGCTAATTAGCGCACATATGGCAGCATCCAAGTATCATATTTCCTTCCTTCTATGGCAAGTATGTTTACAATCTCTTCACTTTTGGCTTGAACAGAAACTCTTGGTGTTTTAGAGTTTCTTGTATTACCGACTGACTACCCCCTTTGGCCAAACTAGCTAGTTTTGAGAGTAGATAAGCTCAAGTGTTTTATTTCCTGGGTATATGCATTAATTCAAATGAATCAAAAATATTTGTTAAGTATTGCACATAGCTAAGGTATTTCACCATTTGTGGGTCCTTCGCAAGGTAGGTGCCCGACACTTGACCAATTATTTGTTGCGAGTCACTTTTGGCTGTTAGTTTCTGAACAACCATTTCTTTTGCCAATATCATTCTTGTTATTAAGGCTTCATACTCGGCTTGATTGTTGTTGGCTCTGAAAGAGAACTTAAGAGATTGTTCGACCAAGACTCCATCTGGGCCTTCCAAAATAACTCTAGTGTCGCTTCCCTTTAGGTTATATGCTCCATCAACTGACAAAATCCAAACAGATTCGATTGAGCCTTCTTTTGTATTTGGAGTGGTAAGTTCTGTTACAAAATCTGTAAGTACCCATGCTTTAATCGACCCTCTAGGTTCATATGTTATATCAAATTTTGATAACTCTGCCACTCACTTCACAATTCTTCCTACAACATTCGATTTTCGGAGAACTTGCCTTATGGGGAGATCCATCTTTATGATGACGCTGAAGCTTTGGAAAGTAGTGTCGTAATTGCCTGGCTATTACTATTACCACCAATGTTACCTTCTCTATTTTTTGGTACCTTTGTTTCGTCCCTTTTAGTACTTTGCTGACGAAGTAGACTGGTTTCTATGCATCTTCAATTTCTTGCAGGATGGCGTTCTCAGTTACTATGAGATATTACAGTAGTGGTTGTTGGGGCACTAGTTTGCTTAGCACTAGTGGATTTGAGAGATATTCTTTTAATTTGAGAAACCCTCTTCACATTGTTCTGTCCACTTGAAGCTTTCACTCTTTCGGAGGCACTAGAACTACGGGAACCCTTTATCTCCTTCTTTCGAAAGAAATCGGGACAATGCAACCGTTCTCCCAGTTACGCGTTGTACTTCCTTTACATTAGCCAGACTTTACATGTTGATGATGGCTGCACATTTATCCATATTTGCTTTGATTCCTCTTTCTGTTAAGAGGAATTCGAGAAACATTCCTGCCTTCACTCCAAAAACACATTTTTCAGGATTAAGTTTAAGGTGATACTTATCGATTGTCATGAAGAGTTGTTCCAAATCCGAATGATGCTTTATGAACTCGCAAGAGGTCACCACCATGTCATCCACATACGCCTGACGATCCTTCCCATTAGGGGCTGCAAGATTTTATCCATGAGCCTATGATAGGCACCATCTACATTCTTAAGGCTAAGTGGCAATACTTTGTAGCAGTAATTGGTTATTTCATTCATGAATGCAGTCTTGTCCTTATCAAGAGGATGCATTCGGATTTGGTTGTATCCTGAAAATGCATCCATAAAGCTAAGCATGACGCATCCTGATGCACTGTTAACCAATGCATGAATACTCGACAAAGGGTGTGAGTCTTTTGAGTAGGTATTGTTTAAGTCGGTAAAGTCGACGCACATTATTCACTTGCCACTGGCCTTCTTTACCATCACCATGTTAGCCAACCATTCCAAGTATTGTTGTATCTTCAGAATATGATTGGCCCTAATAAGCTTCTGGGTTTCCACTCGTATCGCATCCCTCTTTTCTTCATTTACCTTTCTCTTTCTCTACTTAACCAGTTTAGTATTTGGATCTAGTGCTAAATGGTGGCATAGGAAATCGGTATCAATTCTCAATATGTCAAATGACGTCCATGCGAAGGCATCGATGTACTTTTGCAAAATCGAGAGCAGATCCTCCTGTTCTCTTTCACTTAACATAGATCCAATTCTCAGCGTCTTTCCCTCAGGTAACTGCACTTCCTTGAATCCCCCAACGGGTTTTGGGTCTTGGTCCTTGTATGACGGCTCGACCTCAATTTCAAAGTTGTTAGTTTCCCCTGTTGATGGGAGGGCATATGGCCCTCTCTGATATCGTAAGTTGTTCTCATAGCACTTTCGGGCCACCTTTTGATCCACTTCATGGTGACTACCCTCCCGTCACTCCTCCGCCTGCAAAACCTTCGACGATAACGTTGAGATCTCCAATGATGGGTCTTTCATGTTGCTCTTCTACTGGGCTATCTTGTGTCGCACCCCTTTGGACTCTCTGGGATTGTTGTAAATATTCATTTAGGAATCCGTCTTGGGCTAACTTCGCTAACTGCGTAGCAAGGGTATGGAAATTATTAGTGTCGTGTCCATTTATCTTATGGAAGTCGCACCACGCCTTGGTATAATAACTGAGTATCCTGTTGGTAGGAACAAGAAATATCAGCCTAGCGGCCACCTGTGAATCCTTCAGAATCTCCTTTTTTGATACACTGATGTTGAGGCAAATAGTCCTTATTCTTCTCGCAAGTCGAGCCTCCCCCTACTAGGTCCTGAGGCGACATATAGTATATAATGACGCTCATCTCTTCGAAATGTTGGACAAGCTATATCTCTTCTTGACACATCTTCTCGGGGTTGAGGTTTGACAAGTGGACGTCATTCTTCAACTCTCTTTTGCTTCATCACTTCTTGTGCCTCTATGTGGGTGGTTGCTCTTTGGTGCACTTCCGTCATAGTCTCAGCTTTGTCTTAGAGTAGAGACTCACTAAAAGGGTTAGCTTGAAGTTCTTTACAAAAGCTTCAATAAACATCTCCTCATTCGGAGGATCTATTTTCACCATAACTTCATAGAATCGGTTGAGAAAGCCCCGAAGCGGTTCTCTCTCTCATTGGCGGATATTAAACAAATCTACTATCTTTAGGGGTTTGACTTGATTTTCTGCTAATTGTTTAAGGAACAGTTGGGAGAAATTTTGGAACGAATCTGTTAGCACCAGTGGGCTGCTATGATGATTTGATGAAGCCAACCAAGTGAAGTTCAAGACCCTAAGAGCATATGTGGAATGCATGAAGATTTCATGAAGATTGAAGACTTGGTCTAGAACTTAGGAGTGTGTGTTGTGGGGTAAGGTTGAGGTCTAATTAGTGAAGCATGCAATCTTAATCAATGATAAGCTCCAAATATATTTTCTGAATTAACAAAAGTTTTGAAAAATCATTAAAATCAAAACTTGCGTTTTAAATAACTGTTTTAACTA
>Ga0209700_102954_pt1 | contig 33482 bp, 21 predicted proteins | sample SiratroredBW_FD_187528 | JGI IMG/M metagenome (GOLD analysis project Ga0209700, IMG submission 187528) | Root nodule microbial communities of legume samples collected from California, USA - Siratro red BW (SPAdes) (version 2) | ecosystem: Host-associated > Plants > Roots > Nodule | place: USA...
TCCCTTTCTCCTTCTTCTTCTCTCTCCCACCATATATCTTTCTTTATTATGTTTCATCCTTTTATTTAAATACAACAGCATGCATGCATGCATGTATGGATGATATATATGATGTTTTTTTTTTTTCTTCCCTTGTCTTAATCTTCACCTTAATAATTAAGAAATTCAAACGAAAAAAAAAAAGTATATATAGTAGCGAAGTAACATATTTAGCACCGTATAACTACATGCAAACGTTCTTCACGCTGTGGCCAAAAGTTCAGCAAGTTCACTTGTTATTTTTTTCTTTTTTTCTCTTAAAGAAAGATTCATCCCAGTACGAAAGAGCCTCTTTAATTTGCTTTTGCTGACAGATTATTCTTTCTTCCTTTTTCTCTTTTGTTACAGTTCAGGCTTGGAGTGGTTGTGTGTAGATTTTCTATGATCACTGAGGAGACAAAAGTTGAAGGTTTCAGCTCTTCCAATATACTCTTCCGTTTCATTCTCTGTCTTTATGGAGTTGGCTATTAACTGGGCTATCAAAAAATTACATGTGTTGTTCCCTGCTTTGTTTCTTTTGCTTTGCTCTTTATAGTCTTTCTTTTGGCAAAATGCTTCTCTTTTGCTTTGGCAGTGGACAAGTTTCATATCCTGAAAGAGAAAGCACAGTAGAGGAACAAACTTTGCGCCTTGATTAGAAATCAGGCCATCTTTCAACACACACACACTTGAATTTACATTATTTTAATTTTGGAAAAATGTTTTGTTAGCTATGAAATGGAATATTAGCTATGATAATATGGTAATAATACAAAATTCAGAAATAAGTAAGATCTTCTCTCATGATCTTTTGAATTATGGTAAACTTAGACAATTATTTTATATCTTTTTAGAAAAAATATAATAAATAAAGAGTATAAAGAGATGTTTCAATTCATGTCACAATTTTATAAAAATATAATGTCTAAATTGTTCAAATAGTAAACTTCACAACTTAAAATGAGTATTTATTTATTACTAAATTATGGATTGAAATATATTTTTTAGAACTTGATATTTTTAAATTCAGTTTGTTTATTTTTTTTCATATTTTAGTGCTTGAAATAAGACAGTATTATTAATGTAAAATTATTTTCCCCATATCACTAAACAAAATTTGCACACACACACACACAGATATATATATATATATATATATAATATTTTTATCCCTTATTTTTGTATACACTAACAAAATCTATAATCACGGTTTGTATAAGATAACATGCGAAGGTTATGTGCTGAGTTAAGGTGTGTTAGCAAAATTATTAAACTTTTAATGGAAGCTGCAAAGCGAGTTTGATTCTTAGATTGGTATTCATTTTTACCTTTAAATCGGTTTAGATTTGAACAAATGTACAGGGTTTGTTTGTTACTTGTATTATAAGTATTTGTCTACCTGATTAATAGACTTCTTTTATACTTACCGGAAAAAATATTGATTTCTTTAATAGTTTCTTAATCGATATTCAATATTATTATTAATAATTTAAATATAAAAAATAATAATACTAATAAAAGATAATTAAAATTAAGATTTTAATTGTTAAATCTTAAAGTCCTATAATTTTATTTATTTGTATCATAAATAAAATCTAACTTTAATAAAAAATTAACGTAATTAAGATTTTATATTATATGTTATTAATTACTAAAGTATTTAATTAAAATTAATGAAATAAATTAAAATTTACAATGTAGTAATAGTTTTCTTTATTTTAAAATTAATTTTGGTTAAAATAAATTTGTATTGCACTCTTAATATGGATTTGTTTTAATTAAAACAAAATTCAGTCTAAAATGCTTTATATCACACTTTAGAAAATATAATTTATAATTTGTATTACTGTCTAATTTTATGACTTTATGAATTTTTTATAATTTTAATCATAATTTCAATTTTAATTTTATTAAATATTTATGTTATTTTTTATTTCAAGAAAAATATTTTTATTTTATTTTTTATTTTTTATTATTTTTAAATTGATATAACCGATTCTATTATTGGACTTCACATTTCGGTAGACAAAATTTTTAAGAGAAGCTATTCCCGAGATACTGATTGACGCAGATTGGCAGGCTGCTTTTCTGAATTTTCTATGTTTGCTCTTAGCCTCTTTAATTTAACTTTATATTTGGAGAGTACTTCTTGATATCAATTAGCTGACTGCGTTTGAACTATGAAATTTAAACAATATAAAAATTATAAAATATGTGAAAATGCACAGAATTTACTCTACGTAAATACACTTGTACACGTATAAATATCCATCTAGAACATTAGATAGTCTAAAATCTCTTTAGAAGATCAAATTATTTGATAAACTTTTGATAATAATAAAATTGAAGTATATATTTATATTTGATGACTTATATACATTGCGCAGTTAACATTATTATTATTATTATAACAGGAGACACATGGTCCATAAAGAGATAAGTTTTCTTACTATTTACTCTTATGTGTTATTAATTTGATTTAAATATATTTTATATCATATTGTGCTCTAACGTTCAAATTTGTTCATAATGGAAAATATTCAAATTATTATTAAGTATTTAAATGTGATTAATTGATTTTATATCATATTGTGCTTTAACGTTCAAATCTGTTCATAATAGAAATTATTCAAATTATTGATGAGTATCCCAAATATAATTTCTTTATGTTATAATAAATTATTTCTGATACAGAATTAATCAAGTTTAATGCAGTTTAAAATATTAGAGAAATATTTCTAGTTTGAGCTCCATACATCAGAAAGTCAAGATTGCTCTGTTCAAGCATTCCAACGGCTAGTTTCTAAAAAGCTACATATAGAGGAGCAAGTTCAAGTTGAAGAATATACAACAACAACAAGAAGAAGAGACAAAAAGAGAAATACATCATATAATACATTGAAGAAAATATACTGAGTGTCTATTGTTAATCTGCTATTGAGAACATCTAGAGTTTTGGGTTGTGTGAAACCATTGTGTAATTCTTTACCATTGTGAAGTAAACCCTTGTGAACTTTCATTGTTCTCTCTTTTGAGAGTGTTTATTTCAATCTTGAGTGGTCTTGATCTCAGGGGAATTGGGACTGGTATAACCTGGAGAGGTTTGTGTACTCATGATAACCTGGAGAGGTTTGTGTACTCGTGATAACCTGGAGAGGTTTATGTACTCGTTGTAACCTGGAGAGGTTTATGTACTCGTTGTAACCTGGAGAGGTTTATGTATTTGTTGTAACCTGGAGAGGTTTGTGTACTCGTTGTAACTATTTGCTGAATAGTAGAACCTCTTGAACGGTTTGTTCAAGGGAGAACTGGACGCAGCCCAAGAGATTAGGGTGAACCAATATAAAATTGTTTTATCTGTGCTTATATATTTTTGCCTTGGTTGGTGGTTTCTATTTATAGCGAATTGAGTTCAGGCTTCATTCAACCCCCTTCTGGAGCCAGCTGTTCTTAAAATCCACATATAAACTATATAAGTTTAGAGTCGGCCAAAAAATAAAAATAAATGACGCTATTTGAAAAATTAAGCTAGAAAACTAATGTTAAAAATATGAAAACTAATAAATTAGTCTTAGATTTATATATAAATAATATAAAAATATATAATTTTTATATATTTAATATATATATATATATATATATATATATATATATTATATAAATTTTATATATGAATTATAAAAAATATATGTTTAAATATTTGTAATGGAAAGATATATACATATAAATATGTGTAGGATAACAAATAATTAAAGAATAACATAAATTATTATTAAGGGTGTGTTATGATGCATGGACATGATATGTGACTGATTGTTTTATATGAATGGATAGAATTTACACGCTCCTGTAAGATGAAGGAAGGAAACCGAACGTCAATCTTGTCTAGAAGAAATACATGGCGAGAGTGAGACAGAGACTTGGTAGGTAGATCAACTAATTGATGACTTGTTGGCACATGAGACATTTGAAGTTTCTTAGAAACAACCAAGTCACAAATGTCTACCTTCCTTCTATTAAAAATAACTATATTTTTAAGGTTCCAAATTCTCACTAGTAGAAAAAGGACATTTAATCGCGGTTGTATAAGGCTTACAAGTGTAATTGTACAACAGCGATTAATTCAACCGCGATAAGAAGTACTAAAGATACAAATGTGGTTGTACAACCGCTATAAAAGGTATAACATACCACCACGGTTCTTCAGAAACCGTGTTGAAAAATGGTACAGAAGGTGCAAAAATATACAAAAACTAGCACATACAAGCGCGGTTGTAGAGAGAACTGCGCTGGTATGACACATACAAACGTGGTTGTTTATTAATTTTTCATACTTTGAAATGATTCCCTAATGTGAAAATGTTGAAAATTAGCCATAGATTGATAGTGGTGCTTTGTGCTAAGACCCACCCATTCATCACACATATTCCAAATTCTATTGACAACAGTACAATTAAAGAAAAGAGATGGTTGGTGGTTTTCTTTTCACCCGTGAACATCTCGTAAAGAACATTTCCCATCCTTACCCCTCTTCTAGCCAAATTTGCCTTAGTAGGAATCCTATTCAAAAGTACTCTCCACCCTAATATGTAAGCCCCAAAGTGTTCTGAATGTCTCACTATTCTCCCCCTCAAAAGTGTAGTGCAGAACCCTATGAGCAGACTTACAAGAAAATTCGCCATCTCCTTCATCACCACAAAGTCTTGTGTCCTTAAAATCTCTTTTAGGTGTTTTAGCTGCCACTAATTGCATAAACTCTCTTTCCATATCAGTTCCCTACATAAATTTATCCGTTCTCCAAGATATGTTATGATATAAAGTTCCCTCTTACCACGCTCCCATTTTCTTAACTGTTTTACCATTAGAATTATAGATAGTAGCAAGTCTAGGGAAGTGTAGGTTAAAGGGTTGATTTCCTATCAAAATATCTTTCCAAAATTTAATAGTTTCGCCCGACCCTAGTTTCTAATGCATCTAACTATCAAACCAATTATCTGGTTGCCCTTCCCCACAACTCTTGCAAATATCCCTCCACCGCCACGAATCACACTTGTCTTTTAAATGCAATCTAACCTTACCCATAAGCCCATAGTTAGAATGCATGATGTCTTTCCATAAGCCTTGATCATCCTCCCCTAAGCGTTAGAGCCATTTAGCTAATAATGCATTATTAAACTACTCTATATCCCTAACACCCAACCCTCCTAATACTTTTGGCTTACAAATATCTTTCCACCTAATCGAAGCAATTTTGGTCTCTTCATAACCCTAACACCATAAAAGGTTTCTCTACAGTTTAGTAATCTCCTTACAAATGTTTTTACCGTTCTTTAAAAAACAGAAAGATAAAAAAAGAGGAATAGTTGAGATGACATAATTGATGAGACATACTCTATCAGTCATAGATAACATCCTCCCTCTCCAAATGGACAACTTTTTTCTAATTTTATGAAGAACATCCATCTATAACTGATTCTTCTTAGGATTTTCCCCAATTAAGAATACTCGAAAGGAAAAGAAATATAATCACAATTAAGAATCATAACATAGTTAACAAGAACATTCAAGTCTAAACTTGTCCCTCCCACTTTACTCTTATGGAAATTAACCCTCAAACTTGACACTGTTTCAAAACACCTCAATATGCTTTTGATGACCAAAATATTCTTAACCTCATCCTTACAAAAAAATATAGTATCATCTGCAAACTGAAGTAAATTAATCAAGACTTGGTTAATCCTTATTTTCATTCCCTAAAGCAATTGCTTCTTAGTGACTTCTCTAACTAAACCAGCTAAGTCATTTGCCACTATGAGGTATAAAAATGGAGCCATTGAGTCCCCTTGCCTCAACCTCCTGTTCGGTCTAAATTCGTGTGTTGGACTTCCATTTACCGACATTGAAATGGAAGTCGACTCCATACAGTCCCTAATACAACCAACCCATTTATTGCAAAATCTAAGCCTAATTGTCATATAATACAAAAACTGCCATCTAACTGAGTCGTAAGCTTTTTCAAAATCAACCTTAATAATAGTGACTCTCTTATTTTCTCTCCTGCACCCTTCAACAACCTCGTTCACAATAACAATACTTTCAAACAGTCCTCTTCCTTCGATGAATGTTGATTAAGAGTTACGAATTATTTTAGGCATCACCCTTTTCATCTTATTAGCTAAAACCTTAAATATTATCTTATAAACACAACTTACAAAAAAAATAGGCCTAGAATCCTCTAAACTAAGCGAATTATCTTTTTAGGAATTAAAGTGATAAAGGAGCATTGCACCCTCTAGGAAGTTCACTAGATTGTTGAAAGTGTTGTATAGTATTAACAATGTCATACCAAACAATATCCCATTTATTCTTAAGAAAATAATAATTAAATCCATCAGAACTACGATTCTTAAAACTACCACATTGACTCACAACTTCCTTAATTTCCAGCTTATTAATGGGGCAAGTTAACATGCTATTATCACACCAAGTAGGAAATTTTATGTTATCTAACTTGATCAAATTTTCCTCCGTTCCACAAAATCTATCTTGAAATAATCATGCACTGCATTTTTCACCTTGAAAGGTTCCTTACATCAATTACCTTGAATGTTAACCTCTTTAATTTCATTTTTCATTCTCCTCCACATAATGCTAGAATGAAAAAAATTTAGAATTAGTATCTCCCTGCCTTAACTACTTACATCTTACCTTCTGTGCTAAAATAGAATTTTCAATATGAGCAAGCTGGTTGAGCTGACTAAGCAACTGTATATGTGCACTTCTCCTCACTTCATCGAGACCTTCACTATCCTCTTTATCCAATTCTTCAATCTGCACGCTTCTTATTTAAATTCACATGACCAAATATCTCTTTATTCCAATTTTTAAGGTCACTTTTCAAATTTTTTAATTTTTGCTTAACTACCACCATACTATTCCCATGTTACAAATAAGAATTACAAAAAAATTTAGCCATTTCTCGAGCACTCCATAGTCACAAGAATCCTATCAATCTTACTCTTGATCGTGTCATTTCATCTAAACCATGTGTACTTTCCCCCATTAAATGTACATCAAGCAGTTTAACCATGTGTACTTTTTTCCTATCAATGAACCCATTAAAACCCACCATTTTTATGTTATTGTGCCTTTCCTTATGAACCCTTTTCCTCTCATTCTCTTTTCTAACTGCATTGAAATCTACCTCTTATGATAATTTTATGTTTTCACAATGTTCTGTTTTATGTTCAGTGAATATGTTTATTTTTTTATCCTGTTTTTACTATTATTGTATTAAATAACTTTGGTTGCTTAATATAATATAATAATCGGTACTTTATATTTATCCGCCTTTATTTATAAGTTTAACTTTGATCATATTTTTAAAAGTTTTTGTATATTTTATTTAATTGTTTCAGTTTGAAGGAAACGGATGAATGAAATAGGTTCCCATGCAGAGATATTGAATACTTGTATTAATGTTTAACTAGTTTGAATGATTAAAACTTCTATTTTGATATCTTTTAGAGTATGTAACTTGTATGTTGAAATTACATATTGAAATATATATTTATATATATATATATATATATATATATATATATATATATATATATATATATATATATATATATATATTAGTTTTATTATTGATTTTTATTCACATAATTATTATGCATATTGTGCATTTAAACATAACTTATATTTTGGGTATACAAGAAATCACAATATTTAAACTTATGTTATTATGTGATATAAATATATACACAATTTATAAAATTTAAATAAATGAATAATTAAAATTTAAAAATATTATAAATGGAGATTTTATTTAAACAATGAGTAACCCTTAAAAATATATTGTCTAAACATTATAGATAAAATTGTTGCCTCAAAGTTATCTAAAAAATATGTCTATTATAGACAATAGTTTTACAAAAGAGGTTGTCTTAGGAAAAAAAAAAAACTGTTTTATATAATTTACAACAACCACATACTTCACGTTAAAAAATCTATTGTCAAAGTGTTGTCAAGTTTAGGCTAGATTACTTTAAGTTTAAACCATAATGTTTTTAATGTTGTTTAAAGAAAAAAATTGGTGTAGTTAAGGTTTTTGTATTATCATTTTAAAGTCTAAACCCCACTTCCTCATGCATTGTTATGAGCATCGTATGATATGATTATCTAACCCATCGTCTCCTCTCCAATATCCTTCAAATTTGTTACCACATGACCTCCTCATCTTTATGGCACCCCTTACATATTTGCTCTTACTATTAGAATAAAAATTATTATTTACTTCATTTAAATCTTACAAGTTCCCATCACATTAAATTTTATAAGTTGTGGATTACTATTAGAAAAGACTCTTCGCTGTTAAAAAAAAAAAAAAATCTATTAGAAAAGACTATACTAAGAACTGAATATAGGTCTATTTACTAGGAATGTTTCCTTGTGTAAGTCAATAAGATGACAATAAAGAGGATTGTATAAAATATTAAATATGAGTTAAAGATTATATGTTGTATGAATAAAAATTACAAATAAAATATAATATAATAATTATATATTGCAAGACAAATTGATTTTAGAAATCAATTTAATAATCTTTAAAATGTTAAAATTAGTTACTAATTTAGTTAAAGTTTGATTTAGAATCTAATAGTATAATTGACTAAAACATTGATAGTTAATGTTAAATATTAATTATCTTAATTTAATTGTTCAGTAAATTCAATCATTACTTTTATTTTATACTTATTTAACAATCAAAACCTACTTTAATAGTTATTTTGGTCACAATTAATAACCAATTTATTAAGTGGCTAAAATTGATATTTAAATTCTTTCTTTTCTTGTAATGATATTGTATAATGAGTTGGAGATATAATAAAATATCTTATATGATATAATTACTTATCAATTGATAAATCTAATTTTCCTAGGTTTAGAGTGTCTTCTACTAAGCGGTTACACTATTAAAAGTATTTCATCTTATAATTATGAAAGTATATAATTCCTTTTTATTCATATTCCACAAACTTTAAAAAGAATGTGTAATATTTGTATGACATTAGTTTTAAGCAAAGAATGACTTCGTTGTTATTGAACGAATATAGAAAAACTGTCGGAATAAGCAAAGAATAACCTATTCCGGTATGTAAGGTGTACTAGGGGAGAAAGGAGATTGAGAGAAAGGGAAAAAAGTGATAAATATAAGGTAGTTATAGCTCTTTCAAATAAGAATTTTTGTTTACATCAAACACATTACATTTGATAAAGTGATACCAATAAACCAGGTAGTACCTCCACTCATATTTTCTTTAATTTTACCTATTTTATTATTTTCCTACAATTTTAAATTTGCAGGAAATTTCAGAAGAAATCTATGCAAATGAATACATGATAGAAGATTCTCCATTTCCCCATAAATAGGTTTTGTTTTTGTTTTGTCTTTCAGCCCCTCATGTTTGCTTTTTTTCTTCCTCTCCTCATTCAGGTACTTTTTTTTTATTTAAATATCTTCTAAATTTGTTTTTTGAATCTCCTTTTAAATCATCAGAATTATATTGACGTATTCTATTACAAATGGATTCATTTCATCATCAAACAGTGATTAAGATGAATCCATATTTATTTCAGGCACTTTGAAAGTAGAAGTCATTCACTTCAGGTACTTATTTTCTCTTATCTGTTATTAAATTCATGAATTTTACCTTGGTTCTTATTTTAAATTTTAATGGTTAAGACTTTCCTTCTAACTGATTTCTCAAATTTCAACTTTCCCAATTCCTCAGTTATATGTATATGCATGCTTTTAGTAGTTTTAAAAATGCAATTTCAATATTGATTAAGGAGTATTATTGATTCAAGCTTATTGTTGAATCAATATTACTTCATGATGTGAATGAATTTTTATTTTAGAAATGGAAATGAGATCCTTGAACTTTTACTGTCTCGTCGCATTGTCATTCTAAGATCAATATTAATTTAAATATATACTTAAAATAAATTATATTAAAATCAAGTAAAATAACATTAACTTAATAAATGTTAAAATTAAATAAAATTTATTATCAATTTAATCAATATTAACTTAAAAATTAAATATTTTTTTAATAATATTAACTTAAATAAATATCTAATGTTATAACAAATCTAATATACTAATTTAAATAAATATTAAAAATAATTTATATTAATTTTAATTAGATTCAAATTAATTTAAATAAATACTAAATAATTTAGATTATCATCATCTTATGATTGACATCTATGACATTATAACATTCTTCCCCTTTTATCTTCTTCTCTTCCTTCCTTGACTTTTGTGTTTCAATCTTTCTTAGCCTACATAAAAGAAGCAACAAGTGAAACACCGAAATTTGATTTGGGAAATCAAAGTATGCGTTAAAGGTATATGTTTCTTTATCCAACATAACATTATGGCATCAATAACACAGGACACTAAAAACAACATGCCTTTTCCATTCATCATCTTTGTCACATTTCAAATATAACCCACATGACATATTTTGAATTAAAGGTATATATAACTTGCATTTGTTTATATTTTTTTTCCAACTTTTCGGAATTTGTATTGAAATTTTCATCGGACTTAGCTTTTGTTGTAACAAAATGAATGTATTGAAATTTGTTGTATTGAATTTGTTGTATTGAAATGAATGTATATAAGTTAATTATACAAAATGTAAGTATTGGTTTCCTTGTATATGGCTAGCCACTCACACCCCCACCTATTTTTATTAAACTTAGAACACTCTTAGTCTTTTCTATCAGCAATAATAAATATATAAATAAAAGAATGAGACATTAGGATGTTACAACCCATATATAAAACCTCACTCAAAATTACATCCAAATAACTATGTATATGAATATATTGTTCTTTATATATGAATATGTTAATTGCCGAAAAAAAATTATGTACATTGATATCTGAGGATGACATATCAATATCTATAGTATATTAACACAGCATAAAAAGAAAGAAAATGTCATATAGATGCAATAATTGTTGTTGTATATAAATTTTATATCAACTATATAAAAACTAACTAATATAATATTTCTTTTTTATTTATAAAAATATCATCATGTTTCTTTCAATATCGGTTAAATGTAAAATGATGAAATTTCTGTATTATATAATTTTTTCTCCAGTAATAAATTAAATAATCTTATTCTGTCAGCATTTTAAATACTGTTCAATTTGTTTTGCTCATCACATCTTTCTGGTTTCGCCATTATCTAAAAGAGGGTGATCCATTTACTACAAATTTTGCCTTGCTTCATTGAAGTTATTGCCTCTATCTATTATCGTATCCTAGGTTAAACTTTTATTAACTTCGTTGCAGACACCAGCACAACAACAAAGGAAAGAAAGATCAATTGGCACATTGTTTCAAAAGATGAAAGCAGCAGTGGTTGCACATCAGCTGGGCAACCTAATTTCCAACAGAAGCATTCTGGAGAATCTGAAAACTGAACTCCTGAATCTGCAAGATCAAAAGAAAAGGGTGCAAGAAAATCTTACTTGGGATGATGAAGAATTCCAGACTCAAAACGAGTGGCTAAAAGGAGTGGATAAGATTCTTGGACAAGGGGACAGATTCTTGGGCTACCATGAAGGAAGAAGTACTTGCACCAATTTTTTGTGCCGGTACAAGGTTGGTAAACAATCAAGAAAGATGCAACAAGTTATTTCACAATTAATTGAAGAAGGAAATTTTCATCTATCTACGAAACATTACTGGGGACCAAAATCAAGAGATGGTACTATAAAAGATATTATGGAAGCCCTAAAGAACCCTAGTAACCAAGCAGTTGGAGTATGGGGGCTGGGTGGTTTAGGCACAACCTCATTAGCCAAAGACATTAGAGAGAAAGCAGAAGAGGAAAAATTATTTAATGCAGTGGTTGTCATAACTGTAACTGATAAGCCAAATCAGGAGCATGTTCAAAATACTATTGCACATGAATTGGAAGTGGAGTTGACGAATGGAGAAAGTCTTGTGAAAAGAAGAAACAAATTGCGCCAGAGAATAAAAAAGGAGCAAAATTGTCTCATCATAGTTGATGATAGGTGGGGGGAATTGAACCCACAAGAATTTGACTTACAGGAATTTGGAATTCCACCGGGTAATGAACATGCAGGGTGCAGATTATTGTTGACATCAGGAAATATGAATTTCATACAAAATTTGAAGGGTGCCTCTGAGCTTAAAGTGTTTCAATTAGAAGTATTACAAAAAGAAGAGGCTCAGATGTTGTTTGAGAAGATGGTTGCAGGTGTTGCTGAAGATCAGGCAAGTTCCGTTGTAGAAGAAATAGTGAGAGCTTGTAAAGGTTCCACTTCTTTAATTTATGCCATAGCAAAGGCATTAGAAAATAAGGGCCCAGATGCCTTGATGCAGTTGAAGGAAAATATTTCACCAACAAAACTATTGTCCTATTGTCTACAAGAAAATGAGGAACTCAAATCATTGTTGTTGCTTCTTACTATTAGGGGAAGAAGGTTTATTAACAGGTATAGCATCTATATAGACATGTGGGCAGGTGTATTTGAAAATGTCAGAACAGCAGATTCTGCAAGAAAAAAGCGTGATTCACTGATTAGTGATCTGAAGGCCTACGGTCTTGTGATTGAAAATGGAAAGGAATGGGTCAGAATAGATGACTACATATGGCATACTGCTAATCGAATGGCCCTACAAGATCGAAGAGCTTTAGTGATTTCTAGAGAATGGCTAACTGAAGAATGGCTAAAAGATGTAGACTTCTGCAACATACATCCTGTGAGTGTTCCAGAAAGGTTGCAGTGTCCAAACTTGAAACATCTTCTGATAAGTAGGGACAATGCCACAACAGATGTTCCAGATTCCTTTTTTGAGGAGACTAAACTTCTGAAAGTGCTTGATTTTGTTTCCTTTGATTGTCCAAATCTGCCAGCTAGTTTTGTTTCTTTGAAGGACCTTGAAGCATTATCCATGTATAATTGCAAATTGGGAGACATTAGTGAAGTTTGTGAGCTCACAAATCTCCGAATGCTTGGCCTCCTTGGAAGTAGGATCCAACAATTGCCTGCTCATATTGGACAGCTTCAGAAGTTGCTATTCTTGGATTTAAGAGACACATATCTCCAAGTGATTCCATCCAATGTCCTGTCCAACTTGACAAGCTTGGAAGAATTATATTTGAGAAACTCGTTCTGTAATTGGAAGACTGAAATGTCTACCATTGAATACAACTACGCAAGCTTGAAAGAGCTCACATACTTGAAACACTTGGCATATATAGAAGACTTGAATGTTCCTGATCCTCAGGCATGGCCTGTGGAAATGTTCTTTAGAAATCTAAGATCATATACAATTTTCATTGGTGATGGGTGGGACCAAGCACATGATTGTGATCATGAATTGAAGACATTAAAACTGAAACTCAACAGGAGGTTTCAGTCAGAGGATGGAATAAAAAAGATGCTGAAAGAAGTTCAGGTTTTGCACTTGGATACACTGAGTGGTGTCCAGAATGTTCTTGATGATTTGGAGGGTGAAGGGTTTCCACAACTGCAGTCTCTCTTTATTCAACAAAATGCTGAAATCAAATGCATAGCCACAGGGTCAGGTAATGATCCTCTTGAAGCATTCCCGAACTTGGAGTCACTTTCTCTCAGCATTCTAAGCGATTTGGTGCACATATGCCATGGTGGTCTTTTAACTGAGAAATCTTTCTTCAAACTAAGAGTCATCAAAGTAGAGAAATGCAATGCAATGGAATGTCTCTTCTCAAAATCCATGATCAATGGCCTTCCTCATCTTGCTACTTTGGAAGTTTCACACTGCAAATCCATAAAGGCAATTGTTCTTATTGAAGGTGCAGAAGAGAATCCTCCCATAGAGTTTCCTGAATTATGCTCTCTAACCTTACAAGGACTCCCAGCATTAATCAGTTTCTGCTCAAGTGAAGGATCCTCTTCATCCACTGATACATCTACACTTTTTCATGACAAGGTATTAACATATTTCCAGCACTCATAAGGCATTAAAGCATTAAACATGTCTAATCTGTAGCACAATTACTCTACATTCCATTCTCACATATACACATATAACATATACAAGTTTGTTCATTAATTTATGGAAAATCTTGTCATCATCATGTAAAAATTGATGAACCTTTGTAGTCTTTTTCCTGACAAAACAAAAATAGATTAGTTACACAGCTCATCACTTTTTATATTATAATAATATGGTACTCTCTTTAAATGAACAAGGCACAGAAAACTTACAACATTAAATACAAATTTTAACTATTCATTTGGTTTTGGATACAGCTTAATTTTTTTGTTTTGTTTTGGTAACTATATTTATAAATTATACTTGTCTTAGTCTTTATACAGTTACTTCTAGTTATATCTTAATCTCTATCATTAAGTCTCTTAAAACCGTTAGCAAAGTAGCAACAAAGTAGAAATTGGTGATGTAAAATTTCTGTAAGTATTACATAGAAACTAACAAATGTAATCTATAAATATAAGAGCCAAAAGCATAGCAAGATTAAGTATAATACTTAAACCTTTAATGTAAGTAAAATACTTAAACCAAGCATGGCAATGATGTAAGTATAAACAAATACTTAAACCCTTAGATAACTAGAACAGTAATTAATTATGTTGTAAAAAATTGCTAATAGTATTCATTAATGTCATATTATTTATGCAGGTTTCTTGCCCTAATCTGGAGACAATGGTGATTTCCGAGGTTAGTAAATTGACGACGATATGGAATGAGGGGTATGGTGCTGAAAATTCATTTTGGAAACTGAAAAACGTAAATATCAAAGATTGTGAGAAATTGAGAACTGTTTTTCCCGTTAATCTTTCCAAAAATCTTGATAATTTGAAGATGTTAGAAGTTAGAAATTGCAGCTCAATGACAAGCATTTTTACTGTGATGGGGCAAGATAGCAGAATACCAGGACTTCAATTGAGCATTCCAATGTTTCAAATAAATTTAACTCATCTTCCCAAATTGGAGTATGTGTGTGTTACTGTCGGATTTGAACACTTGAAGAAAACATTCGAGCAAGAATGGTATGCTGGCCGTCCCGCATTATCAGCTATCGAACGTTTTGGAGCCGAAAGAATATTGAAAAGATATTTGGAAGAATATATAAAAAAGCAGGTGCTTGGAGAATAGCATGAACCTTAACTTGTATTTCATTTTATTCACTCTCAACTTCAAACTAAAGTCATATATGTATTTGAATTTTCTTTTTAGGTTCTTATTTTGTTGCGTATTTAAGTTTGTTTGGAATGTTTTGGAGTCTCACTTACAAAAATTTCGGCAATCACCCTAGCTGTATAAGGGTGTTTCAGAGGCGCAAAGTGATTGTAGTTTGTTAATATAACCACAACTACCATAATGACTTTGAACTCTCTTGATTTTTGCAAGCCTTATAAAATCAAGACTTATGTCCTTCCAAATCCTTTTTTGAATTGGAAGTCGATGCAATAATTCCAAGAGAAATTAAGTTGCCCTATACTTTTGATGTTGGCATGTGTCACAAGATCGAACTAAGCCCAATACATCCTATATACCAGTTGGCTGTCACATGCCTAAACACTATAAAATCCTCCTCAGTGTCTCTTGTGGCGTAGCATGGAACTCCTCCAACAAATTGATAACACATTTTGTAGATATATAGATTTATTGTACATTTACGGTTTTATTTAGTGAAAGCACTTTTTACATGTTTTATTTTCGGTTACCTCAATAGTAATAAATTAGATTTTGTTGTAATATTTGTTTTAGTTGTTAGCTCCTAATACTAGAGGTTATTCTCAAGAACAATCCAGGAGGAATGATAACCTATATTGCATTTTAGAATTCTAAGAGACAAGAGAAATAGAGAGAGAATTCCAAGAGACAAGAAAGATAGGGAATGAATTTTAAGAGACAAAAAAGAAAAAAAGGTTACACACATACTTCACATATTGGTATCTTTTTCCTCCACCTCCAATATCTTGAAATTTTCTCTGTTTTTTTACTGGTGTCCCAACTTTTTGTTATCTTAGATGTCCTTTGCTTCCAACACACTTTTGATTCTTCCTCTTTGATACTTAGTCCTTTAGTCATTCTTTCTTTTACTTCTTTTATAAATATTATTTTGGGTTTTATTTCAATTGTATTGAATTCTAAATTTTTAGGATTTTAAAATTAACATATGGTTATGGATTTGGATTTTTTTATTATTTTATAAGATGTGTTGAAATTTTTTAAGATGACGAATGTGAATTCCATTGTCTTTGTATTAGATTAGACTCTTATAATTAGACTTATTAATCTAGTTAGAGACTACATTTAGGTTTATGTTTACTTCATATTTTATAACATATAGTCTAAATATCTATTAAACTTGTATATATAAATGAATTGTCTGGTTTTCTAGTTTTAGTTTGTCTCTTCACATTTTTTTCTATTTACTCTTAACTTTTGTTTTAGCTATTCCTTTTCTTTAAAAATCATTTAGTGTTCTTCATCCATGAAGAATTAATTATTGAGAATCAATTTACAAAATTAAGAATAAACGAGCTGAATTAAGTTTTACAGTTATCTTTTCACACTTTTGTATTACTGGCACTCGAAATAATTGGGTGGTTACACCGTTACTCAAGATATGCGGGTAACTGACCCAAACACCTCTATACCCACATGTAGATTCTGAATAATTCGGTAATCACAATAACCAAGTTAGTTACTCATTGATCATGGGCAGAATAACCAACTATATAACCTAGGCCCAACACATTTTATAAATATCATTTCATTCCCTAGGAAGTACTCACTTCACTTCACTCTTGCTTTTACGTTACACTCACTATATAACCCACTCACTCTTTACTTAATCACATAACCATCCACTAACTTGAGCATTGGAGTGTCTTTTGCAGGTGGATCTCCTTAATCCTCCAATCTTCATGCTCAAATCATATACAACTTGAAATCGGGTCAAGTTGGTTCCAGATCACCTCGGAAAGGTCTGTACTCAGATCTTGGTAAGAACATTTAGCGCCTACTGTGGGGCCAAGTAAAAATTTTTCCCGACCAAAACATATAGGGTCTACCAGAAGCCAAATCAACAACGTTGCTTCACCATCATTCGAGATGGATCCAACATATCTTCATGCTATTAAAATTCAAATGGAAAACATTGTCTAGACCAGTGTGCACAACGTCATTGCTAGCATGAGTGATGAAGTACAAGCTCAATGGCAAGATCTGCAAACGTAAAAGCAAACACAACGTTAGCTAAAAATATCATTTGGTAGCTAAAAATTAGTCTCTAAATAGTTTTTTTTTCTTGTAGTGAATTATGACCAAAATAACCACCAAATTAGGTTTTGGTTGCTAAATAACTACAAAATAAAAGTAATGATTGAATTTAGTAATCAATTAAGTCAACATAATTGATATCTAGCATTAGCTACCAAGGTTTTAGTCACTTATTAGATACTACTTTAGAATCACATAGTATAAGTGGCTAAAACCTTAGAAGCTAATGTTAGACACCAATTTTGTAGTTATTTAGCAACCAAAACCTAATTTCTTTGCATGTTGACCTTCCATTAGGTGCATTTGTCTCATTTCCTCTGTTCTCCAGATTTATCTCAGTGACCATCTCTTCTGGTGACTCCACTGTTATTTCCTCCACCGCGTCGGTCTGGATTTGTACATCATAAAATTTGGAGGGCGAACTTGTGGAATCATTGAGATCCAAGTGAACTTTATTTGAAGATGAATCACATGATGAATCGTCAGCATTCCTCTCCCTCATTCCACTTTCACACAACCAATGCTAATTCTTCTTCTAGGGTGATTTGATAGATGGCACCATTGATTTTCATTCTCCTTACTATCTTTGGGTCTGAACCAAGAGGATGAATGACACATAATCTGACATACTTTAATTCTTCCCAGTTTTCCATTGCCTTATTAGATGTCATTAGAGTCCCTACTATTGTTGTCATCTTTTGTAAGCAGTCTCATCCCCACATTGATAGATTCACATGTAGCTTTTTATTTTTTTTTTATTTTTTTTTAACAACAAAGAATGAAATTAATTAAAGGGAACACTTTAGAGGTGTTCCAACCCTATTACAAAGACACAACTGACCTTACACTTAATCAACCCTACAATATGATTGACGAAAAAGCAATGCCATAGTCCAAAGTTTGCATAACAAAACACAATACAACAAAGTATGTATCAACATAGAAAAATAATAACCGTGCACAACATAGATAAAATTAGTTCATGCACTAGGTAACACATTACTTTCCTGCCTCTTAAATCCCCTTCTCTAAGCAATCATATAATCCTTATGGCTTCAGATTTGTCATGAGCTTCACTATATCGAGCTTCCACCTAGACTTGCCAATATCAGTTATTGTTCTGCTCTTACCCTTACCTACAAATTAAGCACAACAAAGTCCTAGTGCCTAGTCAACCTCCCTATGCACGAACTCCTCCATCCCATTATTCAATTTCAACCATTAATGTCATCACGTACACTCCAACTATTCTACCTAATCTTTGATAGACATACTTTTGGACTAATACACCATTCCGGAAAAGAGAAATGAATTATCTGCCTATCAGTCCTAGCCCAAGACCAAGCTGTCAATTGTGTCGTTGCAAAAGTTTCAACCTCATCCACTCTCCCGTTACAAAATATTACTTTGTTCTTATGTTTCCAAATTTCTCTTACTATTGCCAACCACATCCCTTTCTATACTATATTTGCTTTTCTACTCTGTCCAATGACATAAAAATTTCTGAAGTTAACCCCTCCAACTTTACTCTTATAAAGTTAACCCTTAAACCGGAAACTACCTCAAAGTTGCGTAATATGGCCTTAATCGCTAAGATACTTTGATAATTTGGTTGACATACAAACAAGGTGTCATCTGCAAATTGTAACAACGTTACCTCTACTTCTTTTTCACCCACCTTGATCCCCTCTAATACTCCAATTCTTGTAGCTTCTCTCACCAGACCGGCCAAACCTTCTGCCATGATTAGAAACAAAAAAGGAGCTAAAGGATCACCCTGTCGAAGCCCTCTTTTAGGTTTGAACTCCTTTGTCGGGCTACCATTAACCAATACTGATACAGTAGCTGATTTGAGACATGTGCTAATCCAATTAATCCACTTGTTAACAAATCCTAATCTTCTTATCATATATTCTAAGAAGTTCCACTCAACTGGGTCATGCTTTTTCATAATTCACTTTTACTATTCCCTTCACCCTATCTTTCCTAAGGTAGTCTACCGTTTCATTGGCAATTAACACATTGTCCAACAACCCTCTCCCGTTGAGAAATGCAGATTGGTTCATATCAATTACATTTTCCAACACCCCTTTAAGCCTATTAGCTGAAATCATCGCAATTAGTTTATAAACGCATCCTACTAGCAAGATAGGTCTATAATCACCTAAACTGATTGGGCTTTCTTTCTTAAGGATCAAGGTTATAAATAATGCATTGCATCCCCTAGGAATGTATCCAGTTTCATAGAAGCATCGAATTGCATTAATAATATTGGCCCCTATGATATTCCAATTTCTCTTAATGAAATTAAAATTGAAGTCATCTGGGCCCGGGCTTTTTATTCCTTCACACTGGTTCACTGCTTCTAGAATTTCTTCATCATTAAACGTGTTGCATAACCTTTCATTATTTGCTGCACCAATCTCCCTAAACTGAACCCTGTCTAAATTCACTCCAAAATTCACTTGTGCTTAAAATCTCTTTTCAAAATAAGAATGTATTTCATCCTTCACCTTTTGTGGTTCTTCACACTAATCACCATTAATATATAATCCTTTAATCTTATTATTTAAGGACCTCTATCTCATACTAGCATGAATAAATTTCGAATTCATGTCCCCCTTCTCAATTCACTATTGTCTTGATTTTTGTTTGAGCATAGCAATCTCTTTTTCTGTCATAGTTTTCAACTGACCTAATAGCCTTACTCTCGTGACCCTCATATCCTCCTGTAAAGACCCTTCATCGTCCTTCTGATCTATCTCATCAATTTCATCTAAGATTTTCTATTTTCTAACTTTCTCACTATTGACTACTTGCTCTCTCCAAAGTTTTAGTAGCTGTTTGAGTCCTTTCAATTTTGTCTTTGCAATCTCCATTCCTGACCACTGTTTACCTCTCGGTCCCAAGCCTGCTTGATCACATCCTTGTACCCATCTACCTTAAACCAAACATCAAATGCCTTAAAGGGCTTGGGTCCCCAATCATAATCCTATTTTTGATCACTAAAGCACAATGATCAGAAATAGACCTACTCAAAATATATTGGGTAGAATCAGGCCACATTTCAATCTAAAGATTCCTCCCTACAACTGGAATGTCAAACAGTTGACATTTATCAATAAACGTATTAAACACATCCAGTTCAGCTCTATTAATCCTTTCTTGGCCAATACCCTTTCTTTCACTGTGATGTCTGACTGCATTAAAATCACCTACCACACACCAAGCTAGACTATTATCTGTGTCCTTTATATTTTCTATATCTTTCCAAAGTTCCATTTTCTCGCTAATTAAGCAAGAAGGGTATACATTAATAATGCCAACTTTCACTACTTGCTCTCCCTCCCATATTTTATACTCCTCTATGATCACGATGAATCCTTTACCCTCCATAATCCTTGTACAATTAAAAATTTGGTTGTACCACATTGTTAGAATACCCCCTCCGTCCACCTCCACACTTCTATGCACCAATTTGATATCATTAGACCCCAATAAAGCGTAACATTTTTTACTATTAATACTTACCAGTTTGGTTTGTTGAATACAAATAACTCCTGGTCTTTCCTTCCTAATAAGATTTTGCAAATATTTCCACTTAATCTCTCCTCCCAACCCTCTAATATTGATACTAATTAGACTCATAACAATCCATTCACCCCCTCGCCTCCCTAGTCCAAAAAGAGTTCACCATCCCTCTGTTCCAGCTCTCTGAACCTCTGAATAATTTTGTCTTCTCCTGGTGTACTTAGTACCCCCAAATCTCTTGCGATACACCACAATTCATATTCTCAGAATCACTGATTCTATTCTTAAAATATCTATTGCAGTTAGAAATATTACTATCATTGAATTATAGCAATTTGGAGTAACTGACCTGGGTCAGACCAATAGAGAATCCGAAGACCTTAAGTTTATGCATCTATACTTTCACTAACATTGTGGTTTACTTGATTCCCCCTTCCATAATGGTAATCTCACTTCAAGCTCATTAGGATTGATGATACCCAAATAGTTATTCTCGAATTTTTCATCCCTATAATTTTTTTTCCTCTCATTAAATTTTCTATATATGACTACATCTTTATTTCCAAAAGATTTTCCACATGTTGTATATATTCGCCATAGTTGATTGAAAAATGCGAGAAAAAGAAAAATATTCCTTTCATAAGAAAATTGAAAATAAAATAGCTATGGGTTATATGCTCAATTCCAAAAAGCGTAAAATAACAAAAAAAAAAACAATATAATGAACGAGTGTCAAGTAGTAGATATAAGTAATTTGGTATTTTTCCTAGTGCTTTATTTTTTTAGTTCTCTTCAAATAATAATATATAAACTAACTCTTCTTTGATATACCAATAACTCTTTTTCTCAATATAACTTTTATTTCAATACATCACTTTTATTTTGATAGAAAATTATTTCCTTAAGTATTTCGTATTGTGCTTAACTCATTTCTATATTTTTCACCTATCTCAAGTCAATATATTTGTTAAACATTGATAAAAAAAAAGAGACATGGATGTCCATTTATTCATAAAGTATTAATCCAATTCATTTTAATTTTTCTTTCTTTAATTTTCTCTACCATAATAAATATATTTATTATTTTTCTTATTTTGTATGAAAGAATTTTGAATTAAAGTTGTTGTATAATATCAAATCAATCCAATGTCGGATGCATAAGGTAGAGATTTGTACAGTATTAGGTTTCTCTACAAGTTATAGTTTGTGATGTTTTTTTTATTCTGACGTTAGATTTAAGTAAGGAATCACTAAAACCTAGGTTTTTGGGAAAGAATTTAGTGAAATTGCCAGAATCTTACTTTTTCTAAATGTTTGGGAGACTCATATATATTCAAAGCATTTTGAAGGGGTAAAGAAATGATTCATTCAGTGGAGATATAAATAAATGTTCATTTTTCTTCTGCATCTATCTATTTATCTTTGTACCAGCAATTCAATAACAAAGAAAATGTCACAAACCTACCCAGCATCAACCAGGTAACTATAACTGTTAATATTTCAATATTTTTCAATTTTAAAATTATCCTCTGCCACAAATAATTTATTTCATTTTGCATTATATACTTTTCAACATGATTTTTTATATTTCTTTATCTCCTAATATTATATATTCAATAATTGTTGAAATTAATTAATAATACTCATATTAAGCAGATAAATAGTAATTAATCTCTAAATTGAATAAAATAAGAGAATATATATATATATATATATATATATATGTTATTTATCTTATATCTATTCGTATTTTAAATTATTAAAATATTTTTAGTTTATTTATTTTTGCCGGCAACAAATATATTATATACATAATATTTTGGATACTCCAATGTTTAATATTTATCAAGTTCTTTTCCATTCTAAAGGTATTTCTTTCAATATTTGTAAAAGATAATCTTATAATTATTATGAAAATTCAATTATATTTAATTTTTAATATTTTTATAATTACTTAATATTTATATAATTTTTATTTTAAACTTTATTTTAATATTTATATAAATCCTTTTCTTAATGCTTGATATTGAAAAAAATAAAATGTACATAATTTTATATTGAATCATCAATAACATTATATTTCATGTTTTTATTTTTTTGTAAAAATTAAATTAATATTTAAAATAATATATAAATAAATATAAAAAAGAGTATATGTATATCCATTATTCTAAAAAATAAACACAAATTTCATATCCGTTAAAAATTAAGAGGAGAATGCAGATGATATTTTTATTTCAAATATAAAAATAAATATAATCAAATTCACATATAATATTCCTAGTCGAGATTGATAATATAAATTTTTAAACATATTTTTTATAAATTTAATAATATTTTTTATTTATAAATTTATTATAATAGATCTATATCATCAATAAATTAATAAAGGTGTATTATCATTCTAACAATTTTTTAACACAAATTTTTACCATTTTATATCCTTTGAGTTTTATAACTTTTTATTTAATCACTTATAATAAAAATTTAAAAGTGATTTACTTATAAACATATTTTTATAATTTTAGTAATATATTTTACTTTTTAGCGTTAAAAAATGGATCACATAATGTGTTTCCATTGATATATATATATATATATATATATATATATATATATATATATATATATATATATATATATATATATTACCCGTATAATATTGTGAATTTACATTAATAATACAATATAGTTATATAAACATTTAATTTATAACCATTATATAAAATTAAAATTATTAGTTAGTGTAATGAAACATATTAAAAGAATCGACTCAAATAAAATTTCCAAGTGACAACAAATATTACAATGTTAATATGAAAAGTGTTATACAAAAAGTTTAGAATAAATAATATTATGAAAATCAAAATCTTATCCGCATGAACGAATAAGTAATTTATTAGGTTTACATTGTCAATGATCAAAAACATTAAAAAGCTATTAAAACATTAAAATGTTCACTAAACAACATATGAAATCTATATAAAATTATGTTATTTATAATGAAACTTGATAAGACAGTTTCTCTAAAGAACGTATATTATTTACTAATTAATATATATATATATATATATATATATATATATATATATATATATATATATATATTATAAAAAGAACTATACGAAAACACCATCTTTTTCTGGCAAAAAGAAAAAGGAAAGACTGCTCATGATCGACATGTAAACTTACGTAAATTTGAATAAAATTAAATTATGAGTGTATTAAAATAATGTGTTAAGAACATATTACTAAGATAAAAAGGATTAGATGAAAACACTATCTAGTGACAGTGTTTAAGTTAAAAAAATGTAGAACTCGTATGGAACCAAAGGAAGAATTCGAACTACTTTCCAGAATTCTTGCAATAAAAAGAATCATCGATCGACGACATATACTCAGACGTATAAGGTACTTTCTTTTTCAATATTTACAACAAATAATATTTTATTATTGTCGTGAAATTTTAATTATATTTAATTATTTATGTTTAATTATTTGATATTTTTATAATCATTTAACGTTTATATAGTTTTTATTTTGTACTTTTTTCAGATTTATTAATTTTTTCTTAATCTTTGAAATAAAAAAATAAAATGTAATGTATCTTTCTTATATTAAATTATCCATAACATCATATTTTATTTTTCTTTTAATTAATTTTATTTTCTTAAAATACTTATTTAATTAACATTTAGGATATAAGACAAAAGGGCGGGTATAGATATAAGTATATTCCTTAGTGGATCGGATAAAACGTAAGTTTCACACCCATTTAGATTAGGCATCCAGATGTTTATCACCTTTTCCTTTCGTTCATTACATCTGTTTTTAAAATTATACTATTTTCATGTTTTTCAATTAATAACTCATAAAAATAATAAAATTATAAAAGTTATAAAGTTATATTTATTTTTAAAATTATATTATTTTAATTTAATAAAAATATGAATATATGTAAAAGACATGTGTATTTTTACTAGCAAATTAATAAAGAAAATTATTTCTTAATTACTTTTTTTTTACAAAAATTTTATCATTTCCCGTTTAGATTTTATAACTGTGTCTTTAAACTTAGTTAAAAATCACAATTATTTTGTTTTTAATATATCAAGTATCTATAAAAATAAAATTAATAGTTAATATAAGGAAACATATTAAAAGAAACTGAGTTAAATAAAATTTCCAACTTAATAAATTAGTGTGGGTAATGAAGGTGTTAAAAGATTATTTCCTATAATATATAGCATAAAAGCAATTATACAAAAACAGAATTTTTTGTAGCAAGAACAAGAAGAAAAGAGTAGTTATGTTAGAGGTGTAAAATGTACACATTGGTTGGTTGTTGGATTTGAAGAGATAAAGGAGTGGAAGAAGTGGAAGATATGTTATCCATGTTTAGTAAACTTTTTTTCCTCCAAAATTATTTTATATTTTAAATTTTCTATATATAGATAAAAGATTAAAAAAACGACAAAATAACTAAATCTATATGATTTTAGAGAAGTATAATTAGAATAATAATCCTGATAAAAAAGTTAATATATATATATATATATATATATATATATATATATATATATATATATATATATATATATATATATATATATATAGTCTTTGATTTCTACAAAACGATAACAACTGTATACAAATAATACAGGATGACAAATTCTCAACGATTACTGAATAGAATATTTGTGACGATGAAGAGTTAAACAAGAAATCATCGAAGTTCCCACTTCACCAACCTTCAGGTTTTCACGGCATAAAATTTCAACGAAAGGTTGACAAAATTTTTGTCCATTTTGCTAGAGAGGTCAAGTAAAATTGAAGTTATTCACGTTGAACAGTTCAAATCAAGATATTATTACTTATTTGACACAACTAAACCATACAAAAATAGGGATGGAAATGAATTTACTAACATTTTCACACAGTTGAAGGAACTACAATTAGCAAAAGTATATCGGATAATATATATGGACTAACGATATCCTAATAGTTATTAACCTTGAAAACCTACAAATTTTACAAGTGCATACCATATTATGCAAAACTATCAACTTTCCTTAGTTTAATTACATAATATAGTTATTCATTTATGAGCCCGTAAGCTTAAATTACCACTTGTTTCTTACTGTTGTTAGCGGAAAAGTTAAAAAAACTTCATATTATAAATATGGATACAGAGAAGTTTTGTCACTACAATGATTCGTCTGAGTATTTTTTTTCCGAATTTAGTGTCACTTTACATTGTCCAATGTGGCATCCTTCAAAGCTTATTCACACCTTGTATGGTAAAAATATTGAAAAACTTAAAATACTTTGTGTAAATGTAATGTAATAAAACAGAAGGGATCGTATATTTGTCACAAGTGAAAATAGTACAAGGATAATTAAGGAAATAGACATTGGAAAAGAATAATAAAAAATTGTCAAGCCATGTAATGATTATGAATAATTGAAAAAGTGTAAGAATGTGGAAGCCCAGTTTACTCTATGTGTGTGAAGAATATTATTAAATATATAATAATTGAGAGGAGAGAGGAAGAGAGGAGTTGTTGTTGAATTCTGTTTTTTTTCACAATTATCTCAATGCTATCTTCTTTGTTCTTATCTATTCTTATGTGTTCTCTGTTGGAATCTATTCCTCTTCTTTCAATAATACATACATAATTTTATGATCTTTCTCGAGTTATCAATTGTTCATTCATTACAATTTTATTTTTGATCTTCTCTCATTATAATATCTAAAGATAAAAAATATACCTATCATTTTTCCTAAGCTAGAATGTTTATAAGTCAATAAGTGATAGATATCCATTTCTATAAGTCAATATATTTTTTAAAGTATTGAGAAAAAAAAAAGACATAGATATTCATTTCCTCATAAAGTATTATAATTGAGTTCACATTAATATGTGTACAAGTTATATTTTGTGATATTCTTATTCTGGGCTTAGATTTGGGTAAGGAATTACTAAAACCTAGATTTTTAGGAAAGAATTTAGGGAAACTGCGAGAATCTTACCTTTCTAAATGAGAGGAAAACTAACATTCAAAGCATTTTGAAGGGATAAAGAAAAGAATAGAAGCATTGGATGTATAAATAATTGTTCATTTTTCTTTTTTTCTTCTGCATCTATCTATTTATCTTTCTTCAAGTAGTTCAAGAACAAAGAAATTAGTGTCCAGACGTATACAGCACCAACCATCTTTCTTCAGGTGGTTCAAGAACAAAGAAATTAGTGTCCAGACGTATACACCAACCAGATAATTATAACGGTTAATATTTCAAAATTTTTCAACTTTAAAATTATCCTCTTGCCACAAATAATTTATTACATTTTTACATTATAGACTTCTCCAAAATGATTTTTGTTCGTCTTTCTTCTGCATGTATCCATTTATCTTTCTTGCAGTATTCAAAAGCAAAGAAAATAGTGTCTCAAACATACACAGCATCAACCAGGTAATTGTAACAGTTAATATTTCAAAAAATTTCAACTTTAAAATTATCCTATGCCACAAATAATTTATTTCATTTTTGCATTATATACTCCTCCGAAATGATTTTATTTTTATTTCTTGATTCCCTGACTAAGATCATATAGTTTCAATAAGCATTGGGTTAACCCAAAATATTCATATTAACCAATAGGTAATACTCTATCTCTAAATTTAATGTTTTAAATTATTAAAATATTCTTAATTTATTTTTACGGCAAAAATTATATACTGAATGTTTTAAATACTCCAATCCTTATACATATGAATAAATTAAGAAGACTACACTGATACACTGTCTTATATGCCTATCTTCAATTGAGTATGCGCATACATTTTTAGTTTGTATTGTCTAAGGCATCTATTATAAAACACATAATACTCTTAGTCTATCAACTATTCTAAAATTGTATTTTAATTATTATTTTTGGTCTCTGATTTTATTTCATTTGAATAATTCTCTTACTACACAAATTTTATTTTGACTTATTTATACATAAATTTTCATTAAGTGTTTTGACTTCTGTAATATCTATCAAGTTCTTTCATATATTTTAGATATTTTTTCTAGAGAATGTGGTGGTGGACCACTGTCCTAACTTTAAAAAGTTAGGTTTGGGAATGATAATTAAATCACAGTTAAGATCCATATTCATCCAAGGATATGAAGGGCCAATAATTGACATTGACAACGAGGTGGTTGCATATCTTTTCGAATTATTGGTTAGTTCTCTCTCTCAAACATTATTATGCTAATAGATTGAAAATAAAAAGTTAAACTTTTAATATTTATTGGTCTTGTATATTTTGATTTAGATATCAATTGTAATTATCATTTCTTTTCATATATTTTACAGTTAAACAAATTTTGTTCCCTTATTGCAAATGTTTTTCTAACGAAAAAGTCTTCAAATTCTCATTTCCTTTTACTTAAAATTATTATAAATTAAATCTGTTAGTCTTTTTTCTCAAACCTCCCCAATCAAAACCTTAAATTCAATCTCCAAATTATCATTCTTCACAAAAGTCTTGATATTTTATTACATGTTTATTAAACTTTTCTTACTTCCATGACTTAAATCTTTTGTATACAGATAAAAGATTAAAATAATCAACAAGATAACTAGTTTTATGTGGTTTTAGAAGTATAATTAACATAATAATGTTGCTATATATTTTTCGTTTTTATGGTATGTTTTCATAATTTCTACACAATGATAACAAGTGGAAAAAAAATAACACAGGACGACAAATTCTCAACGATTACTGAATACAATATTTGTGATGATGAAGAGTTAGACAAGGTGATACATAATCTTCAAAGTTCCCACTTCACCAACCTTCAGGTTTTACGGGCAAAAAATTGCAAAGCAAGGTTGATAGAATTTTTGTCCATTTTGCTAGAGAGGTCATATAAAATTGAAGTTATCAACATTGAACAATACACATGGTCACATCCTCATTTCCTATTTGATACCTTTAAAGCTTACAAAAATAGGGACGGAGGAGGAGATGGTGAACTTTTCACACAGCTCAAGGAACTAAAGTTAACAAAAGTGTGTTCGACATTTATATCGGCAAGCGATAAACCAACAATTATTAACCTGGAAAACCTGCAAATTTTGCCCATCAAAGGTTGCATATTTTTGCAATATGTATTTAGTTTGTATCCACCAGAGAAGCTTCACCAACTAAAGGAATTAGTTATAGAGGCATGTGAGGCCTTATCCACCGTTTTTGAGAGCCATGTTGATGAAGTTAGTCCAATAACTAAGTTTCCATTACTCAATAAGGTGGAGTTTAAGTCTCTCCCAAAGCTAAGACAAATCTATAATGGTCATTTGGAATTTCCCAGCCTACAATCTTTGATGATTGAAAAATGTCCAATCTTGACAAAATTCACAACCGGATTTGCTGGTCCACTTGAAAACCTCAACTGATGGAAAGTCTTTCTTTGAATTGAATGAGATTGTGTTTGACAATTTTGACAACTTGGTTTATGTCATCTCCTCTCAGACATTGCAAGAGTTAACGAACCTCAAGAAACTACATGTGAGTCATTGTAAGAAATTGAAAATAGTATTCAACATTCATGAAGAATTATCTTCTTCCACACAGCTATTGCAACAACTGTATGAACTAGTTTTGATTGATCTTCCAGAGTTAACTCACATTGTCAACAAAGAAATTTCTAGGTTGTATCAAAACCTGCAAATCCTACATGTGAAGCAATGTAAGTCTCTCAATTTGCTACAAGTGCCTCTAAAACTAACAAATATTGAAATTTCTGATTGTGAGGCGTTGGAGAAAGTTATTATCATTGAAGAAGAAGAGGGAAGTATAGAGAAACTCAGCTTTCATGAATTGAAGGATCTTTCTCTTGAAAATCTATCAAAACTCTCTGTTGCTTTTCCTTCTGTATTTGAATTTCCATCCTTACAAACATTAAAAATATCAAATTGTTCTGCTATGAGGTCTTTTGTTGAGGATTCCAAAGCTCTTATAGAATCATCTACAACAAATTATTTCTTCCCAAGTTCAGTAAGTTTCAATTGCAAACTATTTATCACGTTGTTTTGCAAGGAAATAACATGTTTTCCTTTTCTTGGCATTTGGTATAGGTAACTAGTATTTATTTTAATTATTTATTCTATTGATGATTAAATGAAAGTATGGAATTTATTCATATGATTGCATGCCATGGTAGTATGTAAAACTATCAACTTTCCTTGGTTTAATTACATAATATAGTTCGTTCTACTTAGTTTCGAATTCATTTTTTATCCCATAATCTTAAAATAATTACCACTTGTCTCTTGCAGTTGTTAGTGAAAAAGTTGAAAGAACTTCATATTATAAATATGGATGTAGAGAAGCTTTGGCACTACAATTATCCGTCTGAGTCATTTTGTGAACTTGAAAATCTAAGTTTGACCAACAACAACAAATTGTTGAATGCTATCTCCTCCAGCATGATCATGAGATTCAAAAATTTGAAAAAATTAACTTTGGACAATTGTGAATTATTGAGAGAGATAATTGACCTTGAAGATGACAATCTTGATCACAAAGTTCACGAAGCACTTCCTCAACTAGCGGTGCTAGCATTGATTAACCTAATCAAATTGAAGTATGTCTGGAATAAAAAACCTCAAGTTTCATTTTTCCCAAATTTGGTGTCACTTTACATCGTCCAGTGTGACAGCCTTCAAAGTTTATTCCCTCTTTCTTTGGTTAAAAATCTTGGAAAACTCAAAATACTCAAACTGTGCAAATGTGATAAAATACAAGAGATTATATCTAGTGATATATCTGAAGATATAAATGTGCCTACCATTTTTCCTGAGCTAGAATGTCTTGTAATGAAGGATCTTCCAATGTTGGTTAGTTTCTACAAAAAAAGTAGAACTTTATATTGGCCTAAGTTGAACACAGTGAGGGTGAGCAATATTCCAGAAATGGAAACATTTTCAGCAGGCATCCTCGTCACACCACTTTTAAGATCAATTTATGTAACATCTGTTAAAAAACTGTGGTTGGGAAACTTAAACAACACTATATTGTATATGCACAACAATCCAGGTACTAAATATTAGTATATTGTACATAGAAAATTATAGTGTAATAGTGATACAACATATTTAAATAAACTTGAAGATATTCTTTATGTTCTAAATTACATATACATATATATATATATATATACTCTTCATTTAAGTTATTATATAATTTTCTTTTGAAGATATATTTTTCAATGTTTATTAAACACAAATGCTAATTCTCTTAAACGAAATTTTAAAGGCTTATGAAAGGATACAGTGATTCTTAACAATTATATGTCATGACATGAAATATATAAATGATAGGAAAGAGAAAAAATACAAAATCACATAGAGATTAGGCTAAACCTATAATAATAAAAGATCACAAATACTCTCAAACTAAGCTAAACAATACAAAACACAGGGAATTGATATTTATCATGAACTAGTCAACATAATTCCTTGAACTTGACTTGATCATTTGTTTGATATGGCTTATAGTGATGCTCAAGTAATGTAATAACTCCATAAATGGTATGTATACGTGAACAACTTCATTTATAAGATCATTTCAACTTCATTTCAAGTCAATATATTTGTTAAACATTGATAAAGAAAAAGACATAGATATCCATTTATTCATAAAGTAGTAATTGAATTCATTTTGATATTTATTTTCTTAATTTTCTCTAACAATAATAAATATATTTATTATTTTTCTTATTTTGTCTGAAAGAAGAATTATGAATTAAAGTTGTTATATAATATCATATCAATCCAATGTCGGATGCACAAGGTAGAGATTTGTACTGCATTAGATGATTATTTTGCAAAAAAGTGAGTCACCTAAAACAAAACGTTTCACATGGAATACTCACTTAGGTTTTTCTACAAGTTATAGTTTGTGATATTCTTATTCTGACGTTAGATTTAAGTAAGGGATTACTAAAACCTAGCATTTTGGGAAAAAATTTAGGTTCTGTTTGGTTGGACTGATTTGAAGAGATTTATTGTTCAAGAAGATGAATTTGAGGGGATGAAGGTTGTTTAATTGACCTAATTTGAGAGGATGGATGAGGAGAGATTTGCAGGATTGGATCTATATTTGCAGGGATTTGAAGGGATAAAGAGCGAAATTACGAAATAGCCCTTGTAAATGAAATGAAAATTACGAAATACTCTTGACTTTGGAAATTACAAAGCACTCCTTTAAGTATGTTTAGGATTTGTAACAATATATATATTATATATGAAAATAAACTGATTTATACCTAATTCTTCAAATAATTGATTTCAATAATTATATATATTTTTTTCATTCATAATACTTTCCTTTTTTCCAAAACAACTATAATATAATTAATCTTCATTCAATCTACCCATACTCAATACAATCTATCCATTCATAATTATATTATTGACCTAAAATAATTAAATCACTAAAAATTGTTTACTTTATAAAAGAAATAATAAAAGTATATTATAAATATTATATTATTTTCTATTTATTCTTCTTTTTTATTTTTTATCGATGAAAATATGTTTACTTAATGTTTAATTGAAATAAATTAAAAAATATATATTTTTGTCTCCTTATTTGATTCAATATATATGATGAAATTGAGGGGAAAAGATGTTATTTAAAGTATTTTTTATTCATTTTAAAAACAGTTTTATTTTCTTTTAAATATAAAATTATTAACACATAAAAATAAGGGTGTTCACAGGTTGGATTAATTAAAATCATTATCAACCTACTAAAAAAATATCTAGTTAGTTAATCAGTTTCTATATTTTTTATATTAAAATCAGTTTAATCTAATTCATTTTAATTTTTTACCATCTTATGTCACAAGGGTTAATTAGTAATTTCAGAAATATATCAATTAAAAAAAATAAAAACAAATCTATAACATCTATCAAATCAATCCCAAGCTTTCATAATCAATCCCCTCAAACAATCTTTTCATCCACACACAATACACTCAATTTCTTTCAAATCCATCATCTCAAATCCACTCTCTCAACCAAACAAAGCCTTAATGAAATTGCCAGAATCTTACTTTTTTTTCTAAATGAGAGGGAAACTAATATTCAAAGCATTTTGAAGGGATAAAGAAAAGCATAGAATGATTCCTTCTTAAGTGGAGATACAAATAAATGTTCATTTTTCTTCTGCATCTCTATTTATCTTTCTTCCAGCAATTCAATAACAAAGAAAATATTGTCACAAACCTACACAGCATCAACCAAGGTAGCTATAACTGTTAATATATCAAAAAAATTCAATTTGAAAATTATCCTCTGCAACAATTCATTTATTTCATTTTGCATTATATACTTTTCGACATGATTTTTTCTATTTCTTTATCTCCTAAGATTACATGTTCAATAAGTGTTGAAATTAATTAATAATACTCATATTAAGCACATAAATAGTACTTAATCTCTAAATTGAATAAAAGACGAGAATATATATATATATATATATATATATATATATATATATATATATATATATATT
>Ga0209700_102957_pt1 | contig 33448 bp, 16 predicted proteins | sample SiratroredBW_FD_187528 | JGI IMG/M metagenome (GOLD analysis project Ga0209700, IMG submission 187528) | Root nodule microbial communities of legume samples collected from California, USA - Siratro red BW (SPAdes) (version 2) | ecosystem: Host-associated > Plants > Roots > Nodule | place: USA...
AGAAATAATAAAAGTATATTATAAATATTATATTGTTTTCTATTTATTTTTCTTTTTTATTTTTTATCGATGAAAATATGTTTACTTAATGTTTAATTGAAGTAAATCAGAAAAAAAAAATATTTTTATCTCCTTATTTGATTCAATATATATAATGAAATTAAGGGGAGAAGATGTTATTTAAAATATTTTTTATTCATTTTAAAAACATTTTTATTTTCTTTTAAATATAAAATTATTAACACACAAAAATAAGGATGTTCACGGGTTGGATTAATTAAAATCATTACCAACCAACTAAAAAATATTTAGTTAGTTAATTCAGTTTCTATATTTTTTTTATTAAAATCAATTTAATCTAATTCATTTTAATTTTTTACCATCTTATGTCACTAGGGTTAATTAGTAATTTCAGAAATATATCAATTAAAAAAATAAAAACAAATCTATAACATCTATCAAATCAATCCCAAACTTTCATAATCAATCTCCTCAAATCCATTCAAATCTTACCATCCATCCATTAATCCAAACAATCCTTTCATCCACACATAATCCACTCAAATCCCTTCAAATTCATCCTCTCAAATTCACCCCAACCAAACAAAGCCTAAAAGTTAACTTCAAAAGAATAAAAAAATAAAATATATTTTAATCCAAAACTATAAGATAATAGATCTAAAACAATAGGTATGTGAGAATTTACTTATATATTTTTGAACTCTTTTATCATTATTCAGTTTGAAACTTCCAACGCAGTTTGATTTCTTATCAATTACTCTGGTATACGAGTCTTTTAAACAGTAAGAATAAGAGGATGATTCTACTTGTTCCGTGGTACATTTCCTTCAAATAAAAGACTTTCAATATACAAAATTTAGAAACCTAGTATCTTATCACCTCATAAATATTTAGAATGTAATATTAACATGTATATTTAGTTTTCCCAACAAAGATATAATCATATATATTGTTTTCCAGCTAGGACATGGTCATATTTAGAAAATAAAAAATAAAGTCAAATTTTTTTCTTCTATAAATTTAAATCTTTTATTTGTTTAAAAAGTAATTCTCATATATACTTATGGTTATTTTAAAAAAAATTATTATCATTATTTTCTTTTATAATTTTCTTGGATTTTATATAATATCGTATTCAAAACACCAATTGGATTGAAAATTAGAGTGAGTTCATTGAGTATTAAAATTTTACACATTTGATCTTTCTGAAAAAGTGTGCAGTAGCATTGATTAATGACAATTAACAAGACATCAACCCCTGACTTAAAGTTCACCCAGCAACACAGTTTGGTTACTTAAATTGATTTGTATGGTTGAACATACCTCCCCATCCATTCCCTCCTATTCAAGTTCTTACAGTTGTTGCAACTACACAACTTCATTTTTCAAATTCTTACCTAAATCATATCACCTTTAAAATAGGTTCAAATATATTTTGAACCCGACAAATTCACAAATTTTGTACTTAGATTAGTAATAAGCATCTCATTTTACCGTTGTTATTATTAAGAGATTATTTATTCAGTCTCTGACATTACATGTATATTAATTTTTTTTAAATTAAAATATTTCAAGAATTATTTAAACAAGTGAATATTGTAAAAATAATTACCAAATATGAAATCTAAAATATTTCAAAGAAAAAAAATTAAAAAGTTATGAGACATCGGTCTAAAATCTCTAATTTTTTAAGATATTACTTATATATTAACAGCAGATGGATCAAAAACATTGAACTCCAAGTTATGTTTGTTGGGCACCCATTAGGTGGTGGTATGACTGTGTTGTAGGAGTAAAGGAGTAGAGAAATCAAATGGTCCTCCTCAAGCATTTGTGCATTTGTGTCACTTTGGATTCATCTACCTCATAAATGACCTTTGGTCCAGCTACTTCATAAACCCATCAATGAAGTATATGAGTAATGGTCCCTTTGGGGTTGCACAGGAACAAGAGTATGAATTCATCTGTATCCAAGTTGCTTGATATAACCTTATATGTAGCTATTGTAATATTTGGTTCTATATGGTTCTTGTAATATTTGAGGATTTGAGTAGGATTGGTGTGCTGTAAGCATTCATAGATCCTAGCTTCTTTTGCAATATATATATATATATATATATATATATATATATATATATATATATTTACAAAGGCATGAGATGTCTTAAAGAAATTCATCAACATCCTAAGAGTTCCTCTAGGAGTTTTGTTAAAAAAAAAAATTATCACTAAAGTGTTATGCATACTTATGCACTAACAAAAACATAGACACTTTTCAGTGATGTATCATATTATATTAAAACAATATGATTTTATAATTTATATAATTTTGCTATTTATATAATGTTATTGTTTTATGAGTAATTAATTGAAAATTATGAAAATAATGTAATTTAAAAAGTACATATAATCTTGTAAGAATGGTATTAGAAAATTATGTAAAGGTTACTTTAAAAAATTATTTAATTCTGTACTTTATTAAATAAATTAACTGTATAATGGTATAGATGATGTGGAGTCCCTTTGACTGATTGCATATTTGGCCTCTTTGCACATTTTAATTTATGACTTCCCATGTTTTCATATTGGTAGTGGAAAAATTGATTTCTCAACATGTTTCTGTTTTTTATTAATTTTTTTAATAGATCTAATCTATCTCACAACCTTAATTAAAATGAATTAGAGAAAAAATTAACACGAAATGGAATGAAAATAACAAAAAACACAAAATAATATTAAAGTCAATGTTATTATAATTCAGAAAAAATTACAACAGTGCAACATAAGATTAAAACTAACATTACTACCTTGAGCTTGCACTTTTACTCAAAAGATTTGTTATTAGAGTGATATGATTATGTGTTATATATTAAAACTTCATTATAAGAAGATTATTGTTTCACTAATATAATTTCACATGAATCTTTTTGTTGATGAAATTTTTTTTTCAGTGTTACCAATTCTAGATGAAAGAATTGGTTTAATATCTATTTTATTTAAACACTCACTCAATAGTTACTTCACATTCAATATATAATTACCTTAATTCATATAGTTTAAAAGTTCATGTATCTCATTAGCATCATGCTTATTTCAATGTTTGAGTAATTTTTTGTTATTTAAGTGTCATTTATCTTAAAGGAAAACAAATTGTGTTAACCTAGTTCAACATTTCAACAATATAAACCTATAAAACAATAATAAATTCAACCAACGATAAGAAAATAAAATAACTTCAATCATATTTATAGGAAAATATGATTTGTTTATAAAATAGATTATTTTAAAGTTCAGAAATTTAAAAAGTTTAAAGATATACAATTTTGAAGAAATAAAAATTATATTTATTTAAAAATTATACTTTTATTAAATTTTCAATTTTTACATTTTTCATAAAAAAATACTGGTTTAAAATTGACACTTTTATTATTTATAATAACATAATATATATATATATATATATATATCATAATAGTTTGAAGCCAAATAATGTATTCTTTCTGTGCATTTTTTTTCCTAACAATGCAATAACAATGTATTAATCGTAATTATTAAGAGAAAAATCATATAACTGCAGAAATCTAAAAAAATATAACAAATATTTTTGAAAAATAATTATTAAAACAACATTAATGAAAAAAAAAGTTCAAATAGAACTCAAAAGAAATTATACCATCCTAGGATATTAAACTGGGTAACATGTGTTAGTTTGGACTTCAAAGTTTTGTTGAGCATTAAACTGATACTAAATAAACATTTAATGTTCTATAATGCAATATAAATTATTTTTTATAAAAACATAACATGTACTAAGTGTCAATAACTTATCCTTTTGGCAGAAAGAACATAAATGAACAATCTTTGGGATGAATGATAAAATGCTTAAAATACATTAAGTATTTTATTAATAATAAAGTAACCCTCAAAGTCAGCAGAAAAGAATGCAAAATGACTTGAAGGGGAAACTTTGTAGCTGGGTACTGAACATGCTTGACTTATAAGCATGATAGTTAGGTACTTAACACAATTCCTTTTTGTGAGAGTGGTTTACTAATTCCTATGTTAAGTATTCATCATTCTATAAGATAAAACCATTATAAGTTTTAGTTCTTAAAAAACATTTAATGTTTAGAAAGTATTTTTAGTGGTTTTATACCACTAGAATATTCTGTAATATTGGTGTCATAAACAATTATGTTCAATGAACTTTTTCAGTAATGAAAGTGATAAATATCTCCCTAGTCATTTAACTTTTTTATAATAGATTATTGGTTATAGATTTGTGTGTTAAATTTTATCCACTATTTTCATAAATAAAAAATTTCAAGATTTAAAAATAAAAAAAGCATATATTAAATGGTAAAGGAAAAGAAATATATATAAAAAATAAAATATTTAAATTTAAATTACTGAAATAATATGATTGTTAATATTATAATAATTTCTATTAAAACAAATGAACTTTGGGAAATAAATATAGGATTGTATGAAGGAGGTATGAAATCATATTGTGACACAGAAATTAAGTTTTCCTGTTTTTGAGAACCTTTTACAGTGTACATAACCATATAAATACAATTTTTTTTCTGATAAAAAGATTATTTTAATAATGGAAGACATTGTTTCAACTCTAAAAATAAAAATACAAGCACTACAAATACTTAAAATTAGAGAGCATATAGATTTAATCAAATTTTGTTTTTTCTTAAAAATCACTCCCTAGTCTAGTTTTTTTGGTTTCTGCTTCCACATCTTTTTCACTGGGATTGAGAGTGCCGTTAACACGACTTCATTTGTGCTTTTATTTGCTGCTGTAATGTCATTTTGAACAGTTGAGTTGTTGATTTTCCACCGATTTAACTCATTCCAATTCTTCATTAACTTCTATTTTTTTTTTATGATTGATGACATTTGATTGATGTTTATAGATTATAACTATGAAAATAAATATGAAATAAACAACGACAGCATGACATATAGGTTTGGTCCATTTGCATTCAATCAAATCTCTTTAAAACTAAATTGAAGTATAAAAAAACAAAACTTCTTTTATTAATTTTTAGTTCCCCACACTACCACACACTTATTTATCTTGAAAGAGACTCAGATTGGGATCCTCTCTAATACTAAAATTGGTAAATTTTTCAATGAAGATTGTTATATGGTGAAAAATAATTTCTTTTGCTAATTGAAGAAAAAATTTATATTTGTTATGTATAAGTTAATTTATAGAGTATAAACATCTCTATAAACTGAAATTAATTTATAGATAACATACTTTGTAAAAGTTTTCTAATATAAGTTTTTTAAATTTTTATTTTAATTTATATATATAATCTAATTTTAACTCATAAATAAATTATTTATTTGTCATATTTCCCTAAATATCAATATATTAAATCATCACCATTTATTAATATAATTAATGTTTTAAATTATTACTTTATAAACTTAATATAAAAAAATATAACTAAAGTCAATGTTTAAATTAAACCATTCTTTACCTTTTACACAATATCTACTGATTTAGTTGATTTTTTTAATAACAAATCTGACTGACTACTTTTAATAAAATATATTCCTTTTAATCACATATTTTTATTCATTCAAATCCCATATTTTATTTAAGAAATTACTCAACATTGCTAAATGCATATTAAGTATTAAATTAAGTTAGGTAAAACATTAAGCTAGCATTTAATAATAATAATAATTCATTCATAGATATTATATATGAGTTTTTATTTATTTGAAAATATTAGAATAAAACATCAGAACTTTTTGAAAAAAAAAAATTGAAAAGTTAGATCAAATACTTTCTCGTGTGTGAGGTGGTAAATTTCGGTCAAACCAATCAAATCAGATTGGTTTACAAACTATAAACTACTATTACCACGGAAGCTATCTATGTGTAATATTTTCATTCTTTTAACATTGTTCTTAACTACTTAAAATAAGAACCGTTTTCCTTAACTATTTCATCATGCTTGTAATCTTAACCGTTGTTTTAAGGAATATTAAGATAAAATTCTGTCCTTTTATTTTTAATTTCAGGAGGCGTAATTCTTATTATGTTTCAACCAGGAGTGTATAGTTAGTCTCACCAATTTCTTTGATTTTTTTCTTTTAATTATTATTTTAAAAATAAGCAAAACTAGCAATAGCTAGCCACCTTACCTAACACCGGTCTCGGTTTCTATATTCGGCTCTGATCTAACTAACACACCCACAAGAAAAAGAAGAAAAACGACCACAACACAAAATTGAAGTAAAATTTGTACAACGAGGAAGCTAACTACCACGCCCACGTGACTTGCGCGGTTCAACTCACACACATTCTCTCCATCACTATATAAACCCGCCTCTACTATCCCCTCATTTTTCATTTCCCCTCCAACTCACTCTTGACTCACTTCCTCTTCGATTCCGCAAGCGAGCGGGTGGATCTGGTGAGGTAAGCTCCTCACTCTCCAACAAACTTCCACCAACCAAATTATAGATCTCCATTTCTCCTTCTACTCACTTCCCTCTCCCCTTCCAATCTTCAATTCTGCTCAATTTTGGAACTCTCGCTTCTTATTCTAGAATATTCTCTTCCGCTTTTCCATTTTTGTACATTCAGCTTGAACTTGTGCTGGTAGTGGATCTGCTTCGCCTGCTAGTTTCCTTTGTCTAATTTTCAAAATCAAATCACTTAAATCGTATTTTCAGTTGCTGTGGTGACTGCATGTTTCGTTTTTTGTTGCTGAATGAAAGGATCGATTCTGGATTCTGGTTTCGTTCTCTTACTTATATAGTTTCAGATTTCAAATTCTGACTTGCTTTTTGTTGAGATTGTAACTTCATTCTACTCAAAATTGCTCTGTTTTGGTTTTGTTTTTAGTTCTTCCTCTGCCGATTTGATAGTTCCCAGGATGAGGTTGCCGAAGATGGACCTTGTTGACTGCTGTTTCTTGTTTGATGTTTTATTGTTTTTCTTGATTTGGATCACGAGAATCACATGGCTATAGTTGTGAACTGATATATAATTTTTTTAATCTTGTTGGATCTGTGGTTCGAGGATGAACCTGACGTAATAGTGAAGTTGCATGGCTATAGTTGTGAAGGATATATAATTTTTTTAATCTTGTTGGATCTGTGGTTAGAGGATGAGCCTGACTTAATGGTAAAGTTGGGTGCCTTGGTGACTGTTTGGGGGAATCTATGGGTGCTTAAGATAGATCATTAATGTTTGTACTTAGATAGAGATATCAACTCTATGTTTCATTTCAACTGATATGGAGAATACAGTACATTATTAATTATCTGATCCTTTTCTTTTTTGTTTATATTAGGTTTTAATTATAACTTTTGGTACGCCAATGGTTATACTATTTCTTTGTAATTTTTCTTCTGCAATATAGAAAGTTTTAAATATAACTTTTGGTATGCCAATGGTTCTACTATTTCTTTGTAACTTTTCTTCTGCAATATAGATAATAAAGCACTTGTTTGTTGCCAGATCTGTCTGTTTCTTCATCATGGCCAGTGGACAACTATTCTCCCGCACTACACAAGCTTTATTTTACAACTACAAGCAACTGCCCATCCAGCGGATGCTTGATTTTGACTTCCTCTGTGGTTTGTATAGGCTCTATTATCTTTATTTTCTTCTTGGCAGATTACAGAAAATGATAAGTTGACATTAATATTTGTTCTTAAAATTAATGGAAGTACTGATTTTGTGTTCACAGGCAGGGAAACCCCATCAGTTGCTGGAATAATTAATCCTGGTTCTGAGGGATTTCAGAAACTCTTTTTTGGTCAGGAGGAAATTGCCATCCCTGTTCATCCTGCGTATGTGTTCTTCATCCATTTCTCTACACAAACTTCCTCTTTTTTCTGTTTGAATTTGGGATCTGGTTTGTAGTTATTGTCAAGATAAATTTTTTCTTTATTCTATCGGTCTCCTTACCGTTTTAACATACCATTCAATACAAAGTGACCAACTGTTGAACATGACATTCTTGTTTATGTGGGGTCATTTGTCTTAGCCTTATGTTGACTTATTTTGCAGCATTGAAGCAGCATGTGCTGCACATCCTACTGCCGATGTCTTCATCAACTTTGCTTCATTTAGAAGGTCAGCAAATTATTTACTGTTATTTGGTGTCTATGGTCAGCAAATTAATTCATGAATATCATTGGGATATCTGGAAAACATTTAATTTTATCATTTTAGATCAGAGAATATTTTAAACTATCTTAAATGATCTTTTAGGATTGATTGTCTATTAAAATATATAGTTGTTAGTAGTAGTACTTAGTTTGTCTTTCATATCATATCATGTCACATCAAATCAATATCAATTTCAATTATTCAGTCCCTATTTGTTTTTCTTTTTCTTCTTTCCCTACCTAAATCCGTATGATGTCAATATGTACAAATTGATCTGCATGCAGTGCTGCAGCATCATCCATGGCTGCTTTGAAGCAGCCAACAATTAGAGTTGTTGCTATTATTGCTGAAGGGGTACCCGAGTCAGACACTAAGCAATTGATTGCATATGCCCGTGCAAATAATAAGGTGGAATTTGAAATTGACATTGATCAATTAATAGCTATAAAATAACATGGAAGAACTTATTTAATTGCTCTTGATTTGCCAGGTTGTTATTGGTCCAGCCACTGTTGGAGGCATTCAAGCAGGTGCTTTTAAAATTGGTGACACAGCTGGAACAATCGACAATATAATTCAGTGCAAGCTCTATAGGCCCGGATCTGTTGGATTTGTTTCTAAATCTGTATGTATCTATTCCTTCCTGCTTATGTTGATGTGATCCACATTGTGGATCCACCTTTTCTTCTAGCATCACTATAAAGCTTTTGATAATCCCAACTTTCTTGTGTTACGAAGTTGCAGGATTTGATCAATGTCTCAGCCAATGCATGCATTTAGTTTTTGGATTTAGATACGATACTTTGTTATGTATACTCGTTTTGTTCCCAGACAAATTTTAAGAATAATCCTTGAAAAGATAAACATGAATCATACCTTTTGCCTGTTTATAATTGTTTACCATGGCTTAGTTCATCTAGATTCTTGAAATATAGTTATTAGACTGTCTCTCAAATACCTTCTTGATTTGCTAGCTTATTGAGTACCTTCAGTATGAGTAGTACATAATAGTATGCTGGTGCAATAGGACAAATTTGCATTTAAATTTGCTTGTCTTTCCTGAAAGAACCAAAGAGATACAGCCTTAATATATTTTTGTGAAGATTGAACTCAATCTTTATATTAGATTTAAGAGTGGATGGTGAGATGATACGGTTGAGTACAGATGTATCAAATTATAACTAGAGAAGGGCACAACTTATTCACAACATAACATGAATTGTTAGTTTACTTGCATGATATGTTTTTGAGCATCAACAAGCACTCTTTCCCTCCCTATGCTCTCTCTAGTGCTAAATAATGGCAGTAGCCTCTTTAGCTAATATCACATGTTCAGTGGAATCGCTTTTATTTAATGTCAAGTAGCAAATAGTGTTGTATGAAAATATAGAATTTCAGCTTTGTGATTCTTTTGACATGATATAATGTATGAATGGATGGTTCTAAAGGAAAACAACTTTTTGAATTACAGGGTGGGATGTCCAATGAATTATACAACACTATAGCCCGTGTAACTGATGGGATTTATGAAGGTATTTATTTAATGGTTTTATCTTTTCGATTTTGTTAATACCAGTATTGAGTTATATCTTGTTTAACTGTAGGCATTGCCATTGGAGGGGATGTTTTCCCCGGTTCCACGCTTTCTGATCATGTTTTACGGTTTAACAACATACCCCAGGTAAATTTTTTCTTTCTTCTTGAGGAGCTTCCTAAAATATGCCCATCCTATAAATATCTGACTAGAATATAGAGCATATAAGTTGTTTTGTTTGTTATTGACCAGTCTGGGTTTATCTTAAACCTCAGGTTAAAATGGTGGTAGTACTTGGGGAGCTTGGTGGGCGTGATGAGTATTCCTTAGTGGAAGCTCTAAAACAAGGGAAAGTAACTAAACCAGTTGTTGCCTGGGTTAGTGGGACATGTGCACGACTATTCAAATCTGAAGTACAATTTGGTCATGCAGTATGTCCCAGCTCCTTTAACCTTGGCTAAATTGTCAATTAAAGCATTTATCATAGTACGACATTCTTAATGTCTGTTGGCTCTTACATAAATCAGGGAGCTAAAAGTGGTGGCGAGTTAGAATCTGCTCAAGCAAAGAATCAGGCACTAAAGGATGCTGGAGCTGTTGTTCCCACATCATTTGAAGCTTTTGAAGCTTCAATCAAGGAAACATTTGACAAATTGGTTAGTACATATATCTTGAAAATTTTCATATGTTTAATTGAGTTTACTCCCCTCTCGTAATCTTGGAAATGCACAATATTGTAAATAAATCTCTTTCTTTTCCTTAATTAGTTGTAAATGGTTTGCTTATCTCAGGTTGAACAAGGGAAGGTCACGCCAGTCAAGGAAATCACTCCTCCACCAATTCCTGAAGACCTTAGCTCTGCAATTAAGAGTGGAAAAGTCCGTGCTCCAACTCATATCATTTCCACCATTTCTGATGACAGAGGTATATTGGAATCCATTGATGTTGTAATTTAGAGATGTGCCATCTCTCATTTTCTGATGAGACTCACATTTGATTGTTCAACTGAAGTTTTCTCTTCCAATATTTTCTGAAGGTGAGGAGCCATGCTATGCTGGTGTAGCCATGTCTTCCATCATTGAAAAAGGTTTTGGTGTTGGTGATGTTATCTCTCTTCTGTGGTTTAAACGCAGCCTTCCACAATACTGTACTAAATTTATTGAGGTAGACTAATCAACAGTACAGAGCTTTCCTTGAATATTTCCCAACTTTCCTTTCTCTGTGTCTTGAGTATGTAAAAATATTCTACACTTTACAGTGAAACTTAATTTTGTGCTGTCAGTTTCCGTTTTAGATTTTTTTTTTCCAAAACAAACTATTGATATTATCTCCGACCTCCTATCTCCTTATTGATCGGTTTCATTGGTCAGATATGCATCATGTTGTGTGCCGACCATGGTCCTTGTGTTTCTGGTGCTCACAATACTATTGTGACAGCAAGGGCTGGGAAGGATCTAGTTTCCAGTCTTGTATCAGGTAAATATAGGCCTAATTCTATGAATTACTGGTGTAGGCATAATGTCTGTTGGGAAAACAAAACTTTGTCTGCTGATAAATAATGCCATAAAATGGTTAGTAATGAGCTTCTGAATCAGGTTTGCTTACAATTGGTCCTCGATTTGGTGGTGCCATTGATGATGCTGCTCGCTACTTCAAGGATGCTCATGACAGGGTATGATTTGTACTTTTGCTGTGAATCTGGTGGGAACTAATGAGAATATTGGGGAGAGGTGGAATGAAATCATAATGGGTTAAAGAATTATTTTATAATTTATACAATAAACTTAGAAACAGGAAGTTTTCAAAATTTTCAGTGGCCGTTCCTTCCTAACATATACTCTGCGAACTTTGGCTTTCATCTCTAACATGGTACTCTTTTCTGTGTCTTGTAGGGGCTTACACCTTATGAGTTTGTCGAAAGTATGAAGAAGAAAGGAATCCGTGTGCCAGGAATAGGGCACAGGTAACCTATTTCGTTGTTCATTTAATTAAGCAATGAATATGTTGTAATTCCCTTGCACTTGCTGGTGCTTTAGTGTCATAAAAATATAAATCTAAGGCTTGAGTTTTCCCTGTGAAACAGGATCAAGAATAGGGACAACAAAGACAAGAGAGTTGAGCTGCTACAGAAGTTTGCACGCACACACTTTCCTTCTGTTAAATACATGGAATATGCTGTTCAAGTTGAAACCTACACCCTTACAAAGGCAAATAATTTAGTTCTTAACGTCGATGGTGCAATTGGATCTCTTTTCTTGGATCTTCTTGCCGGTAGTGGAATGTTCACCAAGCAAGAGATTGATGAAATTGTGGAGATTGGCTATCTGAATGGCCTCTTTGTGCTGGCACGCTCCATTGGTCTAATTGGGTGAGTTTCAATTAATTATACGTATTTAATGTGAAAAGCAGTTTTTGTATTTTTTGATCTTTGTGGTTTTTAAGGGATGGCAATGGGTGGGTGCGGGATTAGGGATTATTTTTTAGGGTTTGACTATATATGTCCTTGAACTGAATATTTATATCCATCCTGTTTTTTGATACCTCACAGGTATGAAATATTTCATACATGTCAGATAACGGATATATTCAAATATATATTAAATAATTTTTTGCAAAAAAAAAAATAAAAGTAAAAGAAACACAGTATTATAAATAATTGATTGTCAAACTCACATATATTTTATTCTCTTCAATTGTATAAATTTTAATATAGAATATCATATTCGTATGTCTCTGCATTCGTCGTAGCCTACTGGATGTGTGCATATAACATGTCTTTTGTGAATCTATTGAACTAAGAATCTTCTGTCTGATTCATTGTTATTTTAAATTTCAGGCACACCTTTGACCAAAAGCGATTGAAGCAACCACTATACCGTCACCCATGGGAGGATGTTCTCTACACAAAGTGAGAAAAAATTGTGACTGTAAGAACTTTGCAATGCTTCAAATTAGCAATCTTTTGTGAAATCGTGCATCTCAAGTATGCTTTTGTGATTTTGTAACTCTTAGACTAGTGTTGTACTGAGGATAAATTTCATAAAGAGAGTTTGGATCATTTTTAAAATTATATATTTCTATTCATGAACATATTCATCTACCTAAATTATCATCACCTAAATTGTAGCATCTCTTGACCCATCTTCTCAAATAGTTCCGATTTAAAATGTACAAACTATAATTTGAAATGTACAAACTATAACATAATGATTTAAGTATGTTTAGATAAAAATGGAATAATAATAATAAAATACCAACTTGATCTTCAGATAATAAAAGGTTAAAAAATTATGTTTTAGTCTTTATAATCTGAAAAACGTTTGTTCCAGTCCTTTTGATCCAATATGATTAATATTTCACATATAAGATTAACAATAGCAAATCAAGTGTGTATGAAGAATACTTTTGATTACATATTCATAAATTCAAATATTCAATCACATGTTCGTTTTTTTTTTTAAGTCTTTATGTCGACTGTATTTAAGTATAAAGTATTTCAACAGAGAAAATAATTTTTTTTTTTCAAATTAAAGAATTAAAAAAATAATTTTAAGCTTAATCGATAAAGGTAATAAATAAATAAATTTGAGGAACCTAAAAATATATTTAAAAATAATATTCTAAGAAACCTTTGTTTGTAAGTTCTATTTATTAAAATAATTTTAACACAATCTATATTCTTTATGAAAGTTGTTTTATTGAAGTTTTCATTTATAAAATGTCAGTTAAAAACAACTGTAAATAAATTTATTATTTGAATTGAACCTATACGGTCACAGATAAAGATAAATTACCTCTGTACTTAGTGCTATATAGTCTTAATAATTAAATTCTTATTTATCTTTTTGTAACATCTAAAAAAATGTTTCATATATATATAATGGATAAATCGAAACATATATTTTCTAAAACGAATTATGTTTAGAAAACAATTATTTTTAATACATTAAAACTCTTATGCATATCCCAAAGTGATACCTAAACATGCAATATTTGTTTTTATACTAGGTAGGATAATTATAATCATAGAAAAAAGTAAATTAATTAAAATAAATCATGATTTATAATATAAAGATAATATATATATATATATATATATATATATATATATATAATCAATCTTAACAATTACTCATTCATATCATTATTAATAATAATTCATTCTAATAATCACATAAATTTTGAACACTAAACATAATTTATTCCTGATTAAGTAACCTGATTTTTGTTTATTCAAGAGATTATCTGGTGGTGTTATTTGTGGAATGCAAGAGCTCTTTTGTCCAAAGGTTCAAAAATACACAAGCTAGGTGCTTGATCTTTAAGCAACCTCTTTTTTCAATATTAATTGCATCTGCACTAACTAACTCTGTAATGTTAGGAATAACAGACATATTTGTGTTACTCATTAAGCATTCTTTGAGATAATAAAATTGTATCTGCACAAAATAATGAAGTTTAATAGAGAAGAAATCTAATTAATAGAGTCATACACAAAAATAAAACCGGTCGAATTATTTTTTTTTAGAAATAATCATATTCCATTACTCAAATAAGATAATGTCAACACAATGACGAACGACAACATTACAAAATAAATAATAACAATTTTTTTTGGAAGATGCATGAAGAATTCATTAACGTTTTTAAATAAATTAATTTTAATAATAACATAAAAAAAGTTAGAAAACACTATAATATTTGATTAAATTGCGGAGGTAGAATACAAAAAAAAAATAATAACGTTACAAGAATAATCAACCTAAATAAGGCAATTACTTCCTGCACCTCATATTTGTTTCCTGCACTCCATCAAAATATCATAATGCCAGAATACCTCTTGCCAGAATATTCAAAAAGAGAGTGGTACAATGAGTGTTGGTAAGTGTTGTAGACTTCTCCGACGACTGTGGTGGTGGGTATTGGAAAATAAGTTTCTCTAACAGCGTCATTGTGAGTGGAAGGTAAGTGACTTTTGTTTTGTAGGGGTTACAGAGTGGGTATAAAGTTGTTGCAATATTTGTATCTTGAAAATAGGTACTGAAAAACGAATTCCATAATGAGTTTGTGAGGTATGTGAAATGCCTTACGAAAAACATTTTCCATAAAAGATTTTTATATTACGGAAAACGTTTTTCGAAAGAGGTCTAAGGATCGGGATTTGTATTATAGAAAACATTTTTCGTAAGAGATTTTTCTATTATGGAAAATGTTTCCCGTAAAAGTTTTTTGTATTATGAAAAACTTTTTCCATAATACAAAAACCTCTTATCGAAAACGTTTTTCATAATACAAAACTCTCTTAAGGAAAATAGTTTCCATAATATAAAAACCTCTTACGAAAAACGTTTTTCATAATACAAAAATCTCTTACGAAAAATATTTTTCATAATACAAAAACCTCTTACGATCTCTTTCGAAAAACATTTTTCAGAATATCCTAACCTCTTTTATCTTCATTAACAAGACTATAAATGTCCATTTACATATTCTGATGGGATGTAGGAAACAAATGTGGGGGTGTAGGAAGCAATTGCCCCTAAATAGTTTATCCAAACTTATAAGTTGAGATTTCAACAAGCCCACTTCATATAATATCACACCTTCGCACTTCTTAAGTCCAACCACAAAAAGGACAAATTCTTTCTACACCTCCATGATCTCGTCCTTCATCTATGTAGAATTTTAAATTTCAAAAATATCTTTATTGAAATAACGAAAAAGGACATATGTTTTATAAAATATAAATCGGACAGAATTTCGTCCGATTTAAAAAAAATTAATGTAAATTGGACAGAGTATCAACCGGTATACAAATTATAAATCAGATAAGAAATTAAGAGATGAAATTTGGTTTATAATTTATAAACTAAACGTCATCCGTTCGATTTACATTTTAAAAAGATTTGTAAAATGGATGGCCTATAAGTAAACATCAATTAGTTTACAAAATTATACCGGATATTTCAAAACTATTCTCCGAATCTAGAAGACAATTTTAGAACACTTCACTTTGAAACTGTAATTTCGTTGATACACGGTTACATAATAAGGTGTTTCGGAATTATTCTCTAACCGGAGAATTGTTAGAAAATACTCCGTTCTATAACTGTTTATCAACAAAAATTACGCGATATTGCATTGCTACCACTGCTCCGCACATGTAAGCCACTGCTCACCCACCACCACCATTGCTGCCGGGCATACGCTACCGCAAGAAACCTCTCAATCACTGCACCTCACACCGTCCACGTTCACCGATGTCTGTGGTTCTACGTTCATTGCACCTTAGTCACCTCCCCATTCCTTCACTGTTACAGTGAGTTTAACAGAAACAAAATTGTCATTACAAAAAGGTCAATTTGAGAATTTTTAAAAAATTTAGAAGTGCCTAACAAGAGCACTTGAAGGTGCAGGAAGAAGCAGTGTTAGTATGGATGAGACTATGGGCCATGAAGAAGGCCTCCAGGACTTGTTGTGGATGAGTTGAGATAACTTGGGCTGCGTACTGATTACCTTACTTTAACCTTACTCAAACCAATCATTGTTAATGAATTTATTTCTTTACAAATTTTGAAAATTATAAAAATATAATTTTAACTAAATTTTACAAAATTATATCTCATTTATGTAACTATTTTTATATATAAAAAGTATATAATATTTTTAAAAATATTTACATTATTTTTGTTTTATTTTAATGTTCTATTGAATAATATAATTTAAATTAATGTGTTACAATAATTATATATATAAATATATATAAGATAATATGTTGAATAAAAAAATTAATATATACATTATTATATAAATTAAAAAGTACACAAATTTATTTTATTTATGTAGTTGTTTTTTCTAAAATTATATATAAACTGTATATAAGGTTTATAAAACTAATATTATGATTCAAAAGAATTTTAATAATAAAAAAATTATATTTGTTATCATTAAAAGTTAAATTTATGAGTGAATATTATATAATTAATGAGAGGAAAGATGGAGAGGAAACTTATTTTATCTTCTGGAACCTAATCTACCTCTCCATCGAGATAAAAATGCATTTTTATTTATGGAATATAACGAGCTAAAAATTAACAGATGATATAATGTGCGAAAAACTAATACTGTGTAACAAACAACAGACAAAGTATAAACTAGTGATAATTTATTTGGAATTTTAAAAAAAATGTAATTTTTCTTTTACGAAAATAGATAAATTGTATCACATTAGTACGACTTCAAGAAATTGTGTTAATAGACAAAAAATTAAATCGAAAGTCGTGAACGTGATACAATTTCAATTTTTTTTTTCACTCTCGTTAGCACGATTTGAATTCTACGTTTTTACTTAAAGTCAGTGTTTTCATAATAAGACTTATTTATTTTTGTAATATAGGTGTTTCGTAAAATCTGAACAAAATTATCCCTATTTTGTACTTTCATCAAAATATCAAAATACATATAGTATGATATTTGTTTTCAGTAGTAATTAAAATTGAAGTTTTATTTTAATAATGAACACAATAAATAATTTATTAGATATCATTACATATTATATACTTTAGATTTAAAATCTGATTAATAAATTATATAATATTATGTTTGTCTAACTTTTGTACCAGTTTTCAGAAATTTAAGATAAATTTGTTTTTTTCCTCCAATGCAAATTACATTTTCTTTCTTTAGAATCTAAAGTTTTAGCCCTTGGGTCCATGATTGGTAAGGACACATAGGATCGCAGAAGAATAACTTATCACTTAGCATTATTATTGCACTGTAACAGTATCATTTAGCCACATCCACCTACCATATTACCACAAATTCAAAACATACTATTCACTTTGGTACTAAAACTTCACTTTTTTGTCTGCTTCTTAAGAACATTTTCAAAGTCTGTGTGGTACAATTGTTTAGAAGAGTCACAAGTAACGGCTCTTGAAAACATTTGAGGGAGGGATTCATATTTTAATCTTTACTTCTGTGATATAGAAATTAATGATTAATTGGCCATCAGATTTACATTTTTCTTATTCTTGACGACTAGACAACTATTTCATAGGGTTAATTATTATATCTAAATTATTATTTATTTTGAAGTTTAAATTTTTATCACGATTTTGTTTTTAAAAAATAAATAGTTATATTTAATTTTTTTAATCTAAGTTTAGGTAATATGAGATTATAGAACTTATTGGAACAAGGTAACCACTTGATTAAAAAAAGTAGCTAATCATGAAGTATACTTAAAAAAATATAATAACTACAACTTAAGCATATTGTTGTCAAACAAAAGAGACAAGAAGATATTCACTCATTCTATTCTTCATGATAAGTAGAAGTATTATATGAGAACCACTTCTAAGGAAAATCAACAAGATTAAATGCATTACGAATGAAACTAAATCTTGATTTATTAAGAATAACTAACAAGAGTGCCCAATAAAAATAAATAAAGATCTTTGATCTAGTGAAGAAGGAGACATGATTTCAAGATATGATTATGTGTAAAACTCCTACAATTATGAAAATGTTTTTATGTTTTACAAATTTTAAAATCATCAAAAAATTTATTGTCTTTTTACAGTTTCAACCTGTAAAAGTTTATTTAGAAGTTATCAAATGATCCATATTTACTTAATAAAACAGGAAGCAAGAGAATGGGTTCTTTGTGCTGCACGCTCCATTGGTGTGATTAGGTGAGTTTAGCTTATGTATCATAGGTTGTTCATGTGAAGTTCACGTCTTGGACATTATTGTAGTTTTGGAGGTTTGTGGGTTCTTTATCTCATGCACTTATGGTCCAAAAGAGTTCCACTTTCAGTTGGGTCCTCATGGGTGGTCCTCCTGTGAACACTGCATGTCTTTTCTGAATAAATTGAACTCAGCTTTATCCACCTTCAAACAAAATTAATGTAATGTCTTCCTCTCGTAATAACTCCATATGGTTGTGTGAAATTTGAGGCACATCTTTGACCAAAAGAGATTGAAGCATCGATGTTCCCAACACAATTTTAGAAAGAAAGTTTTTGGAGACTACAATAACTTTTGTCATCCTTCAAATTTGATTATGCAACTGTTCTACTAGTGTTGTATCATCCAATATATTGCATAAACAATGTATAAAGATGATTATCTATTTTTAAATAGTCAAATTTTATATTCTCATTTTACTTTTTATTATATTTTAGAATTAAAAATTAATAGAAATAAACCATGCAAATGTTATAGTATATTATAAATTATTCACATGTAACTGTTTTTATATAACCATCATTATATTAATACCATTTGAGAGTAATTAAAGACATTATAATTATAAAATAAGATAAAATATATTTTCGAAATATTATAAGAAAGAAGGCAAATTCAAAAAGAAGACACTTATTTAGAACGAAAGTAGTTTAATTTTGATTTAAATATGATTTTATCCTTTTAAATTGGATATCTTGTTTCTTTTGGTCCTCTGATTAAAATTTATTATTTTGTAGTTTTTTATTTAGCATGATGTTTTTTTTAGTCTTTTAGGTTAGATGAAATATTAGTTATCATAAAGTCATAACTAGGTTCTATTTAATGTTTGTCTTGGTGTGAAGAATAATATTTTTTATCATCCTACGATAATAGTGTTTGTTCTAAGAATAAAAAAAATGACCAACAACTATCACCACGTGAGGACATTGGCATATTTGACTTTAGCCACACACAAAATGTTAAAATTACAAAAAAATAATAATTTTCAGCTTCCACACTTCTTCATTCATGAAGATACACAATGATTTAGATTCATAAATTTATTTTGTGAGATTTTATTTTTTCCCTAAACAAACAAAGAGCCTATTTCGCATTTATATTTTATCTTTATCGACTTAAAATAATTCATAATAATGTTATATATATATATATATATATATATATATTTTTTTTTTTTCTGTTCTATCTTATATTTAAAGTATACAGTATTTATGTCCATATGCATAGTCTATATCATTGTTAACTTTAATTCACAGTAAGCTGAATTGCTCATGTATCTTCCTTTTTATCATAGTCTTTGTCAAAAATTAATATGGTAGAAAGCTAATACAAAATAACACAATAAATTTTGATTCTAATAAATTATTTTGGTTAGTAGTATTTTAAAATATATGGGTGACATAGGAACTATTAATATTGTGACTATAAAATTAACTGAGAATTTGAATAATAATGAAATAAAAAATTGTCATTAATAATATTGTCTAATTATAAAGACTAAAATAATATTTCATAAAATTAAAAGAGTAAAAAAGTATTTTTTTAATTAATTAAAAGACTAAAGAATCTCTACCACCAATAGAAGAATAACACATATTTAATCCTTTAATTTTCATAAAGAAATAACTCTTGTTGTTTTTTAAAAAATTTGTCCCCCGTAATAAATTTTTGAATTGTGACACTATTATGAGTTAAGAATGGTGGGAACAAAAAGTATCTAAAAAAAATTATAAAATAGTCTTCATATAAACAATAAAACATGAAATCTTTCTCATTAGTACTAGTTGTGACCGAAATACCAACCTGACATTGGAAATAACATGTTGAAAAGAAGCTTAAAAATAAATGTTCACGTCTGCTTTTATTTTTCTAAAAAAAATGGCATAATCTATGTTCTATATAAAAGTTTTGTTGGTTTTGTCATTTAGACTTTGATTTTGACACATGAAAAAAAAATCATTTAGACAAAATACAAGTTATTTGATCTCTCAATGAAGACAAATATTATATATATATAAAGTTTTTTTTTTTTTACAGAAATCAATATCAAGTCTTTGAACATCATCTTTAAAAAATAATTTTTATTTATTTAAGAAGATGTTATTTATAGAATAGCCATGTAATTTTATTATATTTTAATATTTAAAATATTTGAGCATATACTTTAAATTTTGAAATATAATTACACCATATTTAATATTTTGCTCTATTGCTCTATGTAAGATTGATAATATTGTGCTGTTACACGTTATATTAGATTAAACACGTTATTATTTAAATCAAATATTCAGATATATGCATTTTAATAAAATAATTTTACCTCTTTTTCCATTATTTTTGGTTCCTCTATTTTATCTTTTTTTTTTCTTTTTAGAAGACATTATTACATGGAAAGTGATAATAATGTATTTTTTTAATCTTTGACTAAGGACAATTCTAGATTATCTTTTTAGTATCCTTTTTTCAATCTTAACATATTAAGTTTAACTTTTCTACACATTTAAATCCAAGAAAATTTAAATATATGAAAAATAATAGATGATTTGAACACGGGTATAAAAAATTACAACAGTAATTAATGCAAGAAATAATTCTAAAAAATATTATAAGAAGGATCACATATTTCTTTAAAAAAATCTCACATAAAAACGCTGGTAGTGATTAATTTATTTAGTAATTATATATATATATATATATATATATATATATATATATATATATAAAAGTATTATAATTTAAAAAATATTTTATATTTTAATTTCTTTTACTTTACATTTTTAGTTAGTGTTGCACTAGTGTTTCACATTATATACTTTTCTTTTTGTTTGTTACCATCACACGATAGACTTTTTCACAATCTGAACTGCAACATTAATGGAAACAAATTCTGCAGGTTGATCTTCGCTGGACCAAGTTCAATTATTTTTAAATAAAAACAAAATTCACACCCTCTGAGTTTCTGACATCCTTAAATAAATGTGAAAATTATTGGTAGTGATTTTATTTTTTTTTACAGTTAGATGCTTTGAATTTTGAAGTTTCATTGCACATGAAAAATCCTTGTACCAACAATGTCAATAAAGTTGTGAAAAGATTGGAGAGTAATCTCTTCCTAAGAAAACCTTCACGAATATTACTGTTAGGTTGTCTCGTCATAATCATATATCTTTTTCATTTTCTGAAAAAAGTAAAATTAATAGTGATTGTACATTGTAACTATTATAACTAAAAAAAAGTAAAAAATGAAAAATAGAACTCTGGTTGCAACAATAATGGTACTATGGATATGATGATTTCGTAGAACCCTATGATTGTTGTTGTTGATAAAATTATTCTCTTTGGCACTGTTTTTGTTCGTAGAATCTTAAGTAGTACTGGAATTATATTTATTCCATTACCTCCTCCAATGCTACTTTTTTTATCACTCCTCTATCTATGTTCAACAATTGACTTGAGATCAGCTTTTCACATGGCATTATTTGCTTTGTTTCCTATTCCTTCATTCATCTCCTCTAGCCCTCACCCCACACCACACCTACCTTAAATTCACTTATCCTACTGTACTATGTCACACAAAGCATCACTTCATTAATCTTTCAATCTAAAACCATTTTATACTTTTTAAGTAGTAGTTGGTTTTAAGAGATAAAGAAATAGGACATGAGTCTTTCAGTAATAAAAGTTGGGATACATTTAACCTTTGTTGATAAAATTAAATGATGTTATAATTTTTAAATTTCTTTTTGAAATTTTTTTAAGTTAAACTATCTCATCTTTTCTCCTTTGTACACATCAACATCTTTTTTCCTCTACCAAAACATTTCTCTTAAATTTTTGTTATAGTTTTTTATTTTTACCAAAACATTTATCTTAAATCCTTGTTATAGTTTTTATTTTTCTAAGATTTGATTCTTCACCTTGTAATAGGTGGTGGTAAGCTGAGAAATATTTTTATCCAATCAATTTTCAAATTAAAGTAACTTTATTCATTAAGCAAATTTTATTTGTTTGAAAACTTGAAATTTGGTAGATAGGTAACCAATGGGTCATGAAATTTATTTTAATAAAAGATCTAGAGTTCTTTCTTGATAGACGATTAAGAAATTATTGGATAAGTTGAACTACGTGTTTAATTAACTGAGCAAAATCAATGACTAAGTGGAAATAATGTTTTCTATACTTCAAATAACATATTTTAAAATGTTTCTAAATGCAAAAGTTATATATGTTTCAATGAATTGCTGTATTTTAGTAACATACCATACTTGAATATTATAGTGTGGTGAAGGGATGAATTGTTAATTCTTATAGTATTTTTTTTATATGATGAAATACTTAGATATTTAAATTATATACATGAATAAAATGCATGAAATTTCATATCACAAATATAGAATCATATATAAATCATTGATTAATTTATATATTAAATAATAAAACTTATATAAAGAGATATTAATTATAACTTCGTTAAATTTTTAAATCACATATATTAAAATCTTAGATAATTAAAATGCTATAAGTTTAGAATGTTTTTAAATCTTAGATAATTAATATTTAAATCTTATAAGTCTTAGTCTTTTATGAAACTAATTTAATATTGATGTTCTACAAGAACGCATAAGTGAGTATTCTTTAGTATTGTGTAAATTTCTATTTGAATATGTGAATGTGTAAAGATCGTTAAGAATTTTTTTTATTTATAATATCATTGTTCAGATTTAAATGATTTTTGTTTGTTGTTTGTATAAATACCTAATTATGACATGAACATGAATGGATATGGGTAATGTAAATTTGAGAGTTGTAAATGAGCAAGAATAGTATATTAGTTTTTTTTTTATCTTGTTTTTTAGAAATATATTTATGTAAATATATGTAAGTTACAATATATTTTGAAAACAATACTGTTGGAAGAATTATATATAATATGGTTTTGTTAGTTATGTGCTTTGTTACATTTTACACCATACATTTTAGAGATACTGTTTACACAATTGATTTATAGAACTATGTAGACTATTTTATTATTTAACTTAGTTAAAATCATAAATATATACAAAAGCGATTTTAACGTATAATAATGTCATAAATAACAGCTAATGTGAAAAACAAGTAAACTATTTAGGAAAATATATAGAAAAACAAATTTTAAGATATTGTAGGATAAAAAATATTTTCATAGTAATTAGAAAAAACATTTCACTGAAATTAGGATTAATAAAATGGCAATACTAATGCAGTAATAGGAACATAATATAGCATTATTGACACACAAGTTTTTTTTTTTTTCATTCGTAATCGATCGAGTTAAACCCTAGTAATGGTATGAAATATTGGTAGTTATCCATCTTTCTTTCATATCTCACATATTTTCACAAGGTATAATCTAGTTTATAAACGAGAAAAATAAATTAGAAGTAACTATAATCAAATTATAAAAACAAAACACATGTGCATTTACGTGTATGCATTGGATTATTCTAATTATAATCTAAGAGAATAGCATTTGACAATCACATTTATTTCATATTTTTTTCTGGTAAAAATATTTTTATATAAATAAAAAAAATATAGTTCAAATATTTTATTTAATTTTTTACTTTTTAATTTGTATTTGAATTAGTTTTAACTTATAAAAAAATATTTATTTATTTATTCTTCTAACACTGCTTATAAAAAATTTCCATTCCTTAGTTAATTTATTAAAAAATATTTTATTGAGTATTCAAAAAGTTTTATAATTTCAATTTCAATTTATCTTACACCATGGTTATTTATACGTCTTCAAATAAATAAATAAATAAATACATAATTAAGGTTTATTTTTTATATAATTTTAGATATTTTTAATTAATTTTTTATTAAAAAATTTATTCTATGGAGTATTTAAAATATTTATCTTTTCCAATTACGTTTTTATAATTTAACTTTATTATTAAATAAAATTATATGACTATTTAATTTTGGAGTTTTAAGTACAGCACTACAAATTTTAGTGTAGGAATCCTATCAATCATTACCTTCTTACTTAAGAAAAATAATCATTCAGCACACTTCAGTGACATATAACAAAAGATGTTTAGATTAAAAAAAATAAGTTGCAAAATTAGAATATGATGTATCCTTTGAAGGTGTTTTCTCCAAACTTCAACAACTCTGTTGAACTAAATTTGGATGATGATGTTGCCTAAATCATCCAATGTTAGGCCAATATAATCTACAACAATTATCTTCCCTAATTGTCAATACAAAAGATTTGGTCATCTGTTATTAAAGCCATGTTTTATGATTTGAACCATTCTATCCATTAACACCCAGAAAAGAATGAGTGTATATATAAATCATGAAAAGACTAAACCCTAGTATTTAATTATGAATCAATTAAGTAGTATTATATTCCATTTTAATTTCATTTATGATATTTGTTATCATATCAAGCACCCATAGTTTTGGCTTATATCTAAGTATGGGTTATGTATCAATTAAGTAGTATCATGTTCCATTTGAATCTCATTTATGATATTTATTATGATATCACGCGCCCATAATTTTGCCTTATGCTATGCATAATTTAATTGATAAAATTATTTTTGTTAAATCTCAATTTTAATATGATAATAAAATAAAGATATTTTAAAATATATCTTTCAAAAGCTTTTTAAAAGAAGGGAAAAGCATATCATAATTCGATCTCCGGAGAGATGAATTGTGACGTCATAAAGAAAAGAATTGTCAAAGTTAGTTCTCGTAATTTTATTTTAAAATAGGTTTATTGGGAAAAAAATTAGCAAAGTATGATCCTGCACCAGTCACTTTGACTCACTACCCTTCTCAATTATGTTCGCACGACCCAACCTCTGCCACAATAAATTCCACCACAACAAATTCCAAAAAACCAAAAAAGGAAAAAAAAGTAGTAAGATTTTTTTTAGAAAAACAACAAAAAAGTAACTAAAAATAATTACTTTAAGCATCAGTAACGTGACATGTTTGACTATGCGTTTGAAGACAATTACTCTGATTTAAAGACTATAATGACTTAAAGTCAAGGTGTTATGAGTGAGTTAAGAAGATAAGAGCAGTGATTAGAAAAGATAATTAATATTTAAAGTTAAGTTTACTGAGACCCCATAGTGGCAAGCTATCGAGCAATCGCGTCGCGTGCACGAGAAACGCCAAACAACAAAAGCAGCTTTACGTTGCGAAATTGCTGAAGCTGCCACTGTCACTCCGAGCTTCTTCTTCTCTCTTTTTGTTTATTTTATTTTGTATTATTTTATTTTCATTCTTAGTGGTTAGTTCTTCCTCGTGGTCGAAGTCGCTCTCAAGAGTTCCGAGAGTTTCACACAACAAACATAGCCTTAGGAGAAAAAAAAAAAGAAAAAGAGGAAAAAGAAAAGAAGCGATAGAGGCAAATTTTCCGTTCGGCGTGTCGACTTCAATGGCCTCAGCAAGCGGAGCAGAGAACTCGTCGGTTCAGCCGCAGCAACAAATTCACAATTCGCGAGCGAAGCTGAGCCACCAAAACATCGATTCCATGAGCAAAGCCATCGCGCAGTACACGGAGGATGCGCGTCTGCACGCGGTGTTCGAGCAGTCCGGCGAGTCGGGGAGGTCCTTCGACTACTCGCAATCGATTCGCATCACGCCGGAATCGGTGCCGGAGCAGCAGATAACGGCGTACCTCCTCAAAATCCAGCGCGGCGGCTACATCCAGCCGTTCGGCTCCATGATCGCCGTCGACGAGCCCTCCTTCCGCATCCTCGCGTACTCCGAGAACGCGCGCGATATGCTCGGCATTACTCCGCAGTCCGTCCCCTCTATCGACGACAAGCTCGATGCCTTTGCCCTTGGCGCCGACGTCCGCACGCTATTCACTCACTCCAGCGCTCTGCTCCTCGAGAAGGCCTTCGCCGCGCGCGAAATTAGCCTTATGAACCCAATCTGGATCCATTCCAGAACCTCTGGTAAGCCTTTTTACGGCATACTTCACCGGATTGACGTCGGAATCGTCATCGATTTGGAGCCCGCGCGCACGGAGGATCCTGCGCTGTCTATCGCCGGCGCCGTTCAGTCGCAGAAGCTCGCCGTGCGCGCGATTTCGCAGCTGCAGTCTCTCCCCGGCGGTGATGTTAAGCTTCTGTGTGACACTGTTGTTGAGAGTGTTAGGGAATTGACAAGGTACGATAGGGTTATGGTTTATAAGTTTCACGAGGATGAGCATGGGGAGGTTGTTGCTGAGAGTAAGAGGCCTGATTTGGAGCCTTACATTGGTTTGCATTATCCCGCCACGGATATTCCTCAGGCTTCTAGGTTTTTGTTTAAGCAGAATAGGGTTAGGATGATTGTGGATTGTCATGCATCTGCTGTGAGGGTGGTGCAGGATGAAGCTCTTGTGCAGCCTCTCTGTTTGGTTGGGTCCACGCTCAGGGCCCCCCATGGTTGTCATGCTCAGTACATGGCTAACATGGGGTCGATTGCGTCTTTGGTCATGGCTGTTATTATTAATGGAAACGAAGAGGAAGGTGTTGGAGGCCGGAGTCCGATGAGGCTTTGGGGGCTTGTTGTTTGCCATCACACTTCTGCTAGGTGTATTCCATTTCCCTTGAGGTATGCGTGTGAGTTTCTCATGCAGGCCTTTGGGCTGCAGTTGAACATGGAAATTCAGTTGGCCGCGCAATTGTTGGAGAAACGGGTTTTGAGGACGCAGACTCTGTTGTGTGATATGCTTCTTAGGGATTCGCCTACTGGCATTGTCACTCAGAGTCCTAGTATTATGGACTTGGTGAAGTGTGATGGGGCTGCTCTTTACTACCAAGGGAACTATTATCCGTTGGGTGTGACTCCAACTGAGGCTCAGATAAGGGACATTATTGAGTGGTTGTTGGCCTTCCATGGAGATTCGACTGGTTTGAGTACTGATAGTCTTGCTGATGCGGGTTATCCTGGGGCTGCCATGCTCGGCGATGCGGTTTGTGGAATGGCAGTTGCTTATATCACGGAAAAGGATTTCCTTTTCTGGTTCAGGTCACACACGGGAAAAGAGATCAAGTGGGGTGGTGCAAAGCATCATCCGGAGGACAAGGATGATGGACAGAGAATGCATCCCCGTTCTTCTTTCAAGGCATTTTTAGAAGTGGTGAAAAGCCGTAGCTTGCCATGGGAGAATGCGGAAATGGATGCAATTCACTCGTTGCAGCTTATTCTACGTGACTCGTTTAAAGATGCGGAGCATAGCAATTCTAAGGCTGTTGTGGATCCCCGTGTGGCAGAACTAGAATTGCAAGGGGTTGATGAACTAAGTTCTGTGGCGAGAGAGATGGTTAGATTGATAGAAACAGCCACCGCTCCTATATTTGCGGTTGATATTGATGGCCATATAAATGGCTGGAATGCAAAGGTTTCAGAATTGACAGGACTTGCTGTTGAGGAGGCTATGGGGAAGTCCTTGGTTCACGATCTTGTGTTTAAGGAGTCTGAAGAAACTGTGGACAAGCTTCTTTCTCGTGCTTTAAAAGGTGCTGTTTCTAATACTCTGCCTTTCCGGTCCGTTTACTGGGTATGTTAGATAACTAGGTTGGAGAACCCTGTACCATTTGGGAGAGCATGCCAATCTAACCATTATTGTTTGGCAAAGTTGTATTGTAAACATGATAACTCGAATTTTAGCGGGTGCTTATATACTTAATGGTATTCAGCAGCACCCAAAAAGTAATAGTTCATAACACCATCATAACTACCTTTTCTTTTCCAAATATTCAAGCACAAACTATCGGTTGTTCTTCACAATTTGCACTTAATCTCATTAGAATTTCAATAAAAACCGCAACCTAGGGTAGGCATAAAATTCAACAGTGTAACAATGCAAGGCTTGTTAATGGGAAAAAGAAGAAAATATTTATAGTCCAATCCAGTATCATGCAATTTTGGTTAGCAGTCTGTCATTTAAGATTTAGGGTATGCTTCGTTTTCGGAAGGTGTAGATTCTGGAATGAAAATCACTTTACTCTTGCTTGATATAAAAAAAAAGTATGATGTTTTAGAAAATAAAATGTACTCAAATTCGCTTTTCCACATTCGTACTTTCCAACTACTGAATGAGGCAGAATGTATTTCTATGAGCTTAGAAGTAAACTGTTACCTTTTTCTATAAACTACATCTAGTTTGGCTTTAGGAGAAATGAGGTATTGATAATTGGTTGTACAATGACATAACTTGAATTTAATTAGTACAGGTGAAGAGGATAAGAATGTTGAGATAAAAATGAGGACGTTTCGCCCAGAACATCAAAATAAGGCAGTTTTTGTTGTGGTGAATGCTTGCTCCAGCAAGGATTATACAAATAATATAGTTGGAGTGTGCTTTGTTGGTCAGGATGTTACTGGTCAAAAAATTGTGATGGACAAATTTATCAACATACAAGGTGACTACAAGGCTATTGTGCATAGTCCAAATCCTTTGATCCCTCCCATTTTTGCAGCGGACGATAATACATGTTGCTTAGAGTGGAACACTGCCATGGAAAAGCTTACAGGTTGGGGTCGTGCGGATGTCATTGGAAAAATGTTGGTGGGAGAGGTTTTTGGTAGTTGCTGTCCGTTGAAGGGTTCAGATTCAATAACAAAGTTTATGATTGTCTTACACAATGCACTTGGAGGGCAAGATACAGACAAATTTCCTTTTTCATTTCTTGATCGGCATGGAAAATATATACAAACTTTCCTGACTGCAAATAAGAGAGTTAACATGGATGGTCAGATCATTGGGGCTTTTTGCTTTTTGCAAATTGTGAGTCCCGAACTTCAGCAGGCTCTGAAGGCACAGAGACAACAAGAGAAGACTTCCTTTGCTAGGATGAAAGAGTTAGCTTATATTTGTCAAGGAGTGAAGAATCCTTTAAGTGGCATACGCTTTACGAACTCTCTTTTGGAGGCTACAGGCTTGACCGATGAGCAAAAGCAGTTTCTTGAGACTAGTGCTGCCTGTGAGAAGCAAATGTTAAAGATAATACGCGACATTGATATTGAAAGCATTGAGGATGGGTAAGTTTTCTAAGTAATCCTTAAAACCTTTTGGTTGTCTTGAAAGGCAATGTAAAGAGTAACAAATTTTGCTATATAAATCCAACATCCCTTATGTGAAAGCTTGCAATATGATGAATTAGATGCTAACAATCAAAACTGAATCTTACTGAAATGTGATAGCTTAGTTTTCAGAACAAAAGCTATTTCGACACGGGACCAGGAAGCCAAGTTAGTCCCGATGTTGAATATTATTGCTCCACAGTACTGTAACTAAAATGACTATAGCCTGTTTGGAGTAGCTATTTTCGTACATACTGCTATAAGAGAAAAATAGGAAGAAAAAACGAAATTGATTTCTCTATAAACTAAAACTAAAATTAGCTTATAAGATAAAAGAAAGATTTTGAAAAAGTTAATAGGAAATAACTTTTATAAATTATTTCATAAATTTAAATATAGAGAAATTGATTCATCTCCCCTATATCCCCCCTTGCAAGACTCAACAGGATTATGTACTTTGATAAATCTTTTCTGTTTTCAATTATTTGTATAAGAAATAACATAAATGATTACAAAACAGTTCAATATGTTTTCTGTTCGAATAAATAAATGTTTTAAGTGTGGTGCCTATATTTTTTTCTCTTTGTTTTTCATCTTATTAAATCATTATTATTTTTTATTCCTAACATTCATTTTAAGATATATATATATAATAACATTCTATTTAAATTCTTTTGATTTTTCATCCTTCCAAATTTAAATCATTAATTTTTACCTCTAATATTAATTTCAAAATATATAACATTTGTTTTTAAAATCTTGGAAAAAAAAAAAATTAGAGGTCGACATTACATCCCATGCACTAGTGGATGCCTAATGGGATGCTCACTTAACATTTTCTTAATATGAATTAATTGTATACATTAAAAACAATGATTTCCAATTTTAGAGAGGTAAAAAGTAAAGAATTTTTTATTGTTGGAATGAAAATCAAAACTCTTGTATTTTTTAAGGAGTAAAAATATATTTAAGTCTTAAAAGTTGTTTTCGAGTTAACTTTGACCGTATCTGTGTTTTACAAATATGCTTTGAAGTTTTCAGTTTTTGCTTTGATCTGCTAACCTACAGCAACGTCTTGTAGTTTGTGAGTACCCTGTATTACATGTTCGTCAATGATGTATATCAACTTCATTTGTCTTCTATGACGCTCTAAATAGATTAAGTCAGACAACAAAGCACGTGTTTGTCATGTAAACATATGCACTACCTTCTCACTGGCATGTGCAAATAAATTTGGGGAATTGGCATCTGTGAATATCAATAATTAGTTCTATCTCCATATACCATACTTTGTCAGTGGGTTGGTACTTTCATTTCATGTTTTGCTGTCTTAGCTAGTTTCCTTTCTTGTGGTTACTTGCTTTACTGTTGCTATAAACTTACTGTATTGATTTTGTTTAGAGAAAGGCAAGATCATGTTTTGTTTTCCTTTTGGGGTTAGGTCCCTGGAGCTTGAAAAGGGGGAATTCGTGCTTGGAAATGTCATAAATGCAGTTGTTAGCCAAGTAATGATACTGTTAAGAGAAAGAACTTTACAGTTGATTCGTGATATTCCAGAAGAAATCAAGACATTAGCTGTTTATGGTGATCAATTGAGGATTCAACAAGTGTTGGCTGATTTCTTATTGAATATAGTGCGCTATGCACCATCTCCAGATGGTTGGGTAGAGATTCATGTACATCCAAGAATAAAACAAATATCGGATGGGCTCACTCTTCTCCATGCTGAATTTAGGTACTGTGTTGTGATCTTGAAGTAATTGTCATTATTTTTGTTTTCGAGTAAGTGTTTACGGATGATAATCGACACCTCAAATAAGTGTTTACAGGAGCCTAAGGTTTAAACCCTGTCTCAATCTCAATATGACTATAATAACTGAATATTGTGGCCTAGGTATATTGATAGCTTAGAATCTTAGTTTCCCATCTGAACTAACTAACAATCTGACTAGTAATTTGTGAGTTACTGAAAAGAATAATCCGTATGCTTTTTGACTTCCCTTTTGATCTGTTGTCATTCTGCATAATTTGTTGGGAAAGAGATTACGCAGAAGAAGAAAACAATGTTCTTATCCAACTAAAAGAAAGAGAAAAAAAAAAAAAAAGTAAAAAGGGAAAATGCTGGTTATTAGCTAAATACTTATTGGATGTATACATTTAGCAACTTGTAAATTAGTATTGACCTTGTGGTGCTTTTCCATATATTCAATGTTTACTTGGCTATTTTTATTTTCGAGTGGATAGTATTTAATCGACTGTGTGCTATTTTTTCTTTTGTGAAGAATGGTATGTCCTGGTGAAGGTCTTCCTCCTGAACTGATTCAAGACATGTTCAATAACAGTCGGTGGGTGAGTCAAGAAGGTTTAGGGTTGAGCATGAGCAGGAAGATTCTAAAGGTAATGAACGGAGAAGTCCAGTATATCAGGGAAGCAGAACGGTGCTACTTTTTTGTTCTTCTTGAACTCCCTGTGACGCGGAGAAACTCTAGAAGTGTTAAATAGGTATTCTGTAGCTGTAAGATTTTAAAGCCCTGGCTCTGCCCCCTCATGCTGACCGTTAGATAGTTTGTTGTCATAAGTTATGCTCTCACCTAACAAGGCAACATATGGGACAAGACTTTGAACAAGCTGATTTGTGTAGTTATCCCAAATTGGACTGTTGCAACCTGACAAAACTTGTTCGGTACAGCGAGAGTGGCTTGTTATGTAGCTAAATGTAACCTTAAGTCTTACTGATAAAGTTATGGCAGAGTAGATGAAATGCTGTGTCGCCAATATGCACCAGCTTCATGATCAAGTGGAGTCTCCTGTGAAATTTTTCAAGCAAATGCTTACACCATTAGCAGCTGCAGTGAACTCTAATCTATAGTTGGACTGAACTGCATCCATCTCCTGCATTGTCGTCTATTCTAATAGTAACTGCTTATACCGAATGAGTTTCAAAGTTTGCAAATAATTGTAAAATTATAGTCTCCCACAAGGTTTGCCCTCTACGATGCTGCTTTCCAACTCTCCACTTTTTTGTTTAATCATTTCCTGTAAATCCCTTCCTACTCTGTAATAAAAGCTGGGTTATTTATCCTGTATTTTTGGAAATTTCGTGTAAGCTAGCCTTTCTTTGATAAAAAAGAATGTGCACCTATCTATCTTCATTGTCTGAATTTTTGTTTCTGCTACTGTTTCCGCGATTTATTTTATTCCTCAATTCATTAGCAGATGAACTTGTCACACCATCAAGAGAAATGTTTTAGAATAAATGATTCCATTCGATGGTTCATAATATTTTCAATGTGGCTCAATTACAATCCAATGATAGATTCGATGGTTAAGTCAACTAAAGTAATTACTATTTATATAGTTAGTTAAATCTTTTATAAACAATAAGAATTATTATGATATTAGTCAATATTTACCTAAAAAGTACTAATATGTATCCAATTGAAGTGATTTTTTGTAAAACATTTATGATAGTGTTCAATATGTACCCATTGGTACTCAATGAGTATCGGATACGAAGACATACTGAATATAGATTAGGAATTGTTTTAGGAGTACTCGTCCTTTAGAGATCAAACTTTCTGATCTATAATAATATGATTGTTATATTTGGGTACGAAAATTCTAATATAAGCTATCTGTAAGATTTATTTCTTTTCATTGATTCTAAAATAAGATTTATTCCTAAAATAACATAAGATTTAGTTTTTTTATATATACAAATATTCGTCCTCTCTACAAAAAGAGTAATAGTTATAAAAGGCGTAATGACAAAATATAAGAAATAGGTGGAGACGAATGAGATCCACATAGTTAAAGCAGATGAAGTTTTTGAAGTTTGCTAATCTTTCTCTTGATGTGATGTACCATATTTGAAAGTTTTTTTTTTTTTTTTTTTT